>ENA-UEQM01000026-UEQM01000026.1-human-gut-metagenome-genome-assembly--contig:-NODE-26-length-92231-cov-15.785490_pt1 | contig 92231 bp, 97 predicted proteins | sample MGYA00242948_ERZ507948 | MGnify/ENA primary metagenome ERZ507948 (study PRJEB26167, sample SAMN06115440) | human gut metagenome | host: Homo sapiens | place: China:Hubei | collected 2015-07-28 | study... | reverse complement strand
CAAGATTAAAAAATTTCGAAAGCCCGCATTCCTCCCGGGGCTCAAGCCCCGGGCTTCCTGCGGGAAATTCTGTGAACGGCGGGCGGCGTCCAGGCCAAAGGGAGAGCCCGGATTTTGCCCGCCGGTTTTTGTGCGTCTGCTAAAAATGCGTGAATAGGTCTTTCACTTGAGGCAAAACGCGTCCGTTTCCTGTAAAACGGAGGTAACGCAACCGCCTGATTAAAAGGCAACCGATGATTATCGAATCGCTTCTTGACACCGACCTCTACAAATTCACAATGATGCAGTGTGTGCTGCATCAGTTTCCGGGGGCGGAGGTGAGTTACCGCTTCCGCTGCCGCACGCCCGGCGTTGATCTTTCGCCCTATGCCGATGAGATCCGCGATGAGGTCATGCATCTTTGTACGCTCACCTTTAAGGACGCGGAACTTGCGTACTTAGGGGGGCTGCGCTTTATTAAAAGCGACTTTGTGGATTTTCTGAGTCTTTTTCACCTGAAAGACAAGTACATCCGGGTGACGAAGGATCCTGCCTGTGACTTTGGTCTTTCGATCGAAATCACGGGGCCGTGGCTGCACACGATTCTTTTTGAAATCCCGATTTTGGCGATTGTGAACGAAGTCTATTTCCGGCACATTGCGCCCGTGCCCGATGAAGCCGAAGGGATGCGGCGCTTACGAGCCAAGATTGCGCTTCTGAAAAATGAACCGGACAACGCTGATCTGCGCGTAAGCGACTTCGGCACCCGCCGCCGCTTTTCGCGCGCCTGGCAGGAAAAGGTGGTGCGGGTTTTGATTGATGAACTCGGAAGCCCCATTTTTTCGGGCACGAGTAACGTTGATCTCGCGCGCCGCTACGGGCTTGTCTCAATCGGCACGATGGCGCACGAGTACCTGCAGGCCTGTCAGGCCCTGGGCCCGCGCCTTCGTGACAGCCAGGTCTTCGGCTTTGAGATGTGGGCCAAAGAGTACCGCGGGGACTTGGGCATTGCGCTTTCTGACGTCTACGGGATTGAACCCTTCCTCAAAGACTTCGATATGTACTTCTGCAAGCTCTTTGACGGGGCAAGGCACGATTCGGGCAACCCCTTTGTCTGGGGCGAGCGGATGATCGAACACTACAGGGCGAATAAGTGTGATCCCCGCGGCAAAAGTCTCGTTTTCAGTGACGGCCTCACGGTTCCGCGGATCATCGAGCTTTACCGGAGATTTCACCGCCGCATCGGCATCGGTTTCGGTATCGGCACCAATCTCATGAATGACCTGGGGCCGCAGCCCTTAAACATCGTCGTGAAGATGGTGAGGGCAAACGGCCAGCCCGTGGCGAAGATTTCCGATAACCCCGTCAAGGGGATGTGCGACGATCCGACGTATCTCGCGTACCTGCGGCAGGTCTTCGGTATGCCGGATAAAAGCGTTCCGTAATGCGACTTTTGTGCGGGTAATTACGGACTAAATGCGACAATTTGTTAATTTCGCACCATTCTTTAGCTAAAATCAAGCCTCCGAAGTTCCGGCGGGGCGGTTTTGGCCCGTCGGCACGACTTTTTCTCTCAAAAACGGGAGTACAGATTGTTGCGACGCATTTTGACGGCGGCAGCCCTGACGGGCCTTCCCGCACTCACGCAGGCTGCCGGACTTAACGGCGCCGAGCTCTCCTTGTGGTGGGCCGTGCCTTTTGCGGGCATTCTTTTGTCGATTGCCCTGTTTCCGCTCTTAGCCCCTTCCTTCTGGCACCACCATTTCGGTAAGGTCGCCGTTTTCTGGGCGCTTTGCTGCGCGGTGCCGCTTTTTATCTATGCGGGCACGTCAACCGCCACGGGCGCCGTGGCGCACGCCATTCTCGGTGACTACATCCCGTTTCTGCTCTTTGTAGGCGCACTTTTTGTGGTCGCGGGCGGCATTCATGTGAAGGGAAGTTTCGTCGGTAAGCCCCTTGTAAACGCCGCGTTTCTTCTGATCGGCGCGTTTTTTGCAAACCTCATGGGTACAACGGGCGCGGCGATGCTGCTCATTCGCCCCCTGATTGCGGCCAATGAAGGGCGGCGTCTCAAGATGCACACCTTCATTTTCTTTATCTTCATTGTGGCTAACGTGGGCGGGTGCCTTACGCCTCTGGGAGACCCCCCGTTGTTCCTCGGGTTCCTGCGCGGCGTTGACTTCTTCTGGACGACGGTGCACCTCCTGCCGCCTCTGCTCGTGACGCTGACGCTTTTGATGGCGGTGTACCTCGCCATTGAAGTGTATTGCTACCGTAAGGAAGTCCGTGAGGGAACGTTTGTACCGAATAACGATCAGTCCGTGCCTTTCGGCATTGACGGCGCCGTCAATTTCCTCTGGCTTGCCGGCATTATCGGTGCGGTGCTGATGAGCGGCTTCTGGAAAAGCGACGTGCACTTTGAAGTGCTCACGGTGCATCTGACCCTTCCCGGTCTTGTGCGTGACGCGCTCTTTATCTTCTTTGCGGTTTTGTCGCTTGCCACTACGCCCAAGATTGCCCGTACGGCCAATCAGTTCACATGGGCGCCGATTGCCGAAGTCGCCAAACTCTTTTTCGGTATCTTTATCTGCATCGTGCCGGTGCTTGAGATGCTGAGAGCCGGTCACGACGGCGCGTTTGCAGCGCTCGTCTCTCTGGTGACGCACGATAACGGTGACTTCAACAACGTCATGTTCTTCTGGCTCACGGGTACGCTGTCGGCGTTTCTGGATAACGCGCCCACCTACCTCGCCTTCTTTAACCTGGCGGGCGGCGATCCCATGAGCCTGATGACTGAGCACGCAAGAACCCTGGCGGCCGTTTCGATGGGCGCGGTCTTTATGGGTGCCGTCACCTATATCGGCAACGCCCCGAACTTTATGACGGTGGCGATCGTGCACGAACGCGGCATCAAGATGCCGAGCTTTTTCGGTTACATGCTTTGGTCCGTGGGGATTCTCTTCCCGGTCTTTTTCATCGTGGATATGATTTTCCTGTGATGTACCACCGGATAAAAACAAAAATTCCGTAGCTTTTCAGCGGCCGATGGGTAACTAACCTGCCGGCCGCTTCATTTTAATGTGTCGATACAGCGATCCTGGTCGGCACAAGGAGACAAAGTCATGCAGTACAAACCGCACACGGCCGCGTTGATCACAGCGTGCGCGATTTTGACGGCAATGCCGGCGACGGCGGCAGTGCAGATAAAAGAAGGGGGCGTTTGCGGAGGTGAGGGTAAAGCCGCCTGTTCCGATTATTCATCGGGGGTTGAGTTTCTGCCGGCGGCTGAAGGTGAGCAGCCCTATGCTCTGGTTGCAAATGCCCCTCTTACGATCAGCGGAGACGTTGCATTGAAAGGGCCGGGCAAGCTGATGCTGAATCAGGGAGCGCATTCTGTGGCAGGGAAGTTTGAGTTCGAAGAAGGGAGCCTGGAAATATCGGGTTCACTTGATCTCACCGGCGACGGACTGTTGGGAACGATCACAGTGTGGAATGACGCAGCGGTTGAAGAAGCTGCCCCCGGAACCGTCCCCGGAAAAGTGACATTCGGTCAGGGGTTTTATTCCGTTTCGTCTCTGCAGGTTGACTCCGGTGCGGCGGTTCATGTTGCCGGGAGCAGCACGTCAGAGCTTTACGCGCCTGCCATGGTCCTTGTCGGACAATTGGCTAGGCCGGATTTGGGTTACAGCGTGAGTTCGGGCGAAATGCCGTCTGCCGCACCGGCGGCTCTCACGGTCACCGGCGACAGCGTCTTTGTCATCGGCGACCGTCTTCTTTCAGCCTACGGCAAAGATCAAAAGGGCCTCAACAGTCTTTTAGCGCAGGGGGCTCTCGCCAAACCCGGCACCCGTGCGGTGTTTGTGAGCGACGGCACCGCGGAATCTCAGATCAAAGACGCAGGGGTTGCGCTGGAGGTCGGTGTCACCGAAACCGACCCGGCAGCGGACGCGGGCTTTACCGGGATCCGCATCGGCTCAGCCGGACGGTGGCTTCTGGACGCTTCGGGCCTAACAACAACGCGGGCATCTGCTGACCTAAAAAGCGTGACGGCTCTGACCGGAGCGCACCTTGTGATCACCGGCTGGGATGGTAAAAACCCCTTAAACCTCACGCTTGATCAGTCCTGGACCGATGATATGGTGACCATCACGGGCACGCGTTTCTGGGGTGACTTCACGATCGAAAACGGCACGCTTGCCGTTACACGGCGCTACTGGAAGGATGCGGCGGGGTTAAAAGCCCGGGCGCTTGCGGGACGCGTGGAGACGATTCTGGACGCCAAGCCCGAGGCTAACCTCGCGCTTTACGGTGCTGGTCACAGCTACATCAACGATCTTTTTGACGGTAAGGGCGCCACAGGGCACAGTGTTGAGACCGCAGCTTCGGCGGAGCTTGACTCCTCGGCTTTTATGCCCGCGGCCTTTGGCCTCGTGCAGACCGCGCAGCGCATGCAGACAACGGCGCATGACATGTTGCTTTCCCACGACGTGAGGCAAAACGGGCTTCTTACCGAAACGAACAAATACTGGTGGGCGGACGTGAGAACCGGCCGCTTTGATTCGGGCGACATGGTTTCGGGCTACGACTGGACGTATGAGGCTGACATCACGAGCGGAATCCTCGGCCTGGACTGGCATTTCTCCGACAAATGGGCCGTCACCGTCGCGATGAGTGCGGCTACGGCCGATATCGACAACAACGGCTTTGTGATTGACGGCTTTACTGCGGAGAACACCGCGGCCGGCGCCGGTGCTGCGCTTTTTTATGATGCGGGAACCTGGGGAACGGTGACGGCAGCCGTTACCTATACGGCCGTTCAGGGCGAAGCCAAAAAAGTCGAAGTGGAGCGCCGCTTTATCACGGAACCCGAAATAAAGAGCCTCACGGCGGGATTTGAATGGCGGGCCGTACCGTACGGGACGCCGGATTTGTGGTGGCAGCCTGCGGCGTCTGTTTCCTATAACACCGCCAAAGTCAGTGACGGGGCCGTGCGGATTAACGGCGGAACCGCTGTTTCGGGAACCGCCTTTGAAACGGAAACGGAGAAACTTCAGTGGATGAGCTTCAGAGCAGGGCTTAAAGCTGCGGGGAGCTGGTCCTACAGCTACTTTACGCTCACGCCCTCGGCGGAACTTTCGGCCGAAATAAATACCGGAGACACTGACTGGAATATCACGAGCCGCCTTGCCAACGATACCGTCACCTCGTCCGTTACTTTTAACGGTGTGCCGCAGTGGCGGCTGGCCGCTTCGGCGGGATTTGGACTTGCAACTTCCCGGCAGATTGAAGAAACCGAGGGCGGCATTTTCGGGTTCGGCGCCAAACCCACCGGCAACCTCATTCCTGTTTACTGGACGCTGGGCGTTAAGGCCGGAGGTGAAGTCGCTCAATGCGGTATGAAGGGCGTCTGGGCGGCGCTTACCTACCGGGCGCTTTTCTGACGAGGGGGCCGACGTGCCCGATACGTTCGGCAACACTGCGGGCACAAAGAAAGTAAAGCTTTGCGGGTTGAGTCGGTACAATTAAAAAGTCTGTTTTCCAAGACCGCAGGCGGCCGACATTTTCCCGGGCCGCCCGCGTTTTTCCCGGATTAGAGTCTCAAGATGTCTGAAGTCACGCAAACCACTGATACCCCCGCAGCTGAAGTGACCGGGACGCCTGACTGGCGTCTCGCGCGCCGTCTGGTGGAGCCCCTTTACCGTGAGCAAAAGCTCTTTACGGGAGAAGACCGCCTCACGCACGCCGACGGCATGGCCGACATTCTGCGCGGGGTGCGCGACGATGATGAGCTTCTCTGTGCGGCTTACCTCTTTGACGTCGCCGACTGCGTGCATGACTCCGAAGAGTGGATTGAAAAAACGTTCGGACCGGTGGTGCTGCAGCTTGTCACTGACCTGCAGCGCCTGGTGAACGTAAGCCAGCGGGCGCGAAGCGACAAACGGGACGTCTATCAGCCCGAAGCCTTAAGACGCATGCTTTTGGCGATGTGCCACGATCTGCGCGTGGTGATTCTGAGGCTTGCAAGCCGCCTGCAGACGCTTCGGTGGTTTGCGGCGTCCGGAGCACCGCAGGCCGCCGAATACGGGCGCGAAACGCTCGCGCTTTATTCGCCCTTGGCAAACCGCCTCGGTATCTGGCAGATGAAGTGGGAGCTTGAAGACCTGGGGCTTCGCTTTACCGAACCCAAGATCTACGAAGAAATCTCCCGGGAACTTGATGAAACCCGCGAGCAGCGCCTCAAGTTCATGCAGGACTGCGTCGACAAGATCCGGATTCTTTTGCGGGAAGAGGGGATTCAGGCCGAGGTAAGCGGCCGCCCCAAGCACATCTATTCGATTTACAAAAAGATGGTGCGTAAGCACCTGCGCTTTGACCAGCTTTTTGATATCCGCGCCATGCGCATCATCGTGGACACGGTGGAGCACTGCTATCAGGTCCTCTCCATCGTGCAGAAGCACTTCACGGTTTTAAGTAAAGAGTATGACGACTACATCGCGCACCCGAAACCCAACGGGTACCAGTCGCTGCATACGGTGGTGACTGACCCCTCGGGAAAACCGGTCGAAATTCAGATCCGCACGCGAGCGATGCATGAATTTGCAGAACTTGGTGTGGCCGCGCACTGGCGATACAAGGAAACCGGAAACTCCAACAAGGATAAGGGCGCGGAAGCCGAAGAGCAGCGTGTGGCGTGGCTGAGGCAGATTCTTGCCTGGCACAGTGACGTGGAGCCTCCGAAGGCCGAGGGCCTTGCTGACGACCACGTCTACGCCTTAACACCGCAGGGGCGGGTGGTGGAACTCCCGGCGGGCGCTACGCCCATCGACTTTGCCTACCAGGTGCACACCGAACTCGGTCACCGCTGCAGGGGCGCCAAGGTTAACGGCGCCATGGTCCCCTTAAACACGAAGCTTGTGACCGGGCAGACCGTGGAAATCATCGCGGTGAAAACGGGCGGTCCCTCGCGCGACTGGCTTAACCCCGAACTCGGATTTGCCGTCTCCCCGAGAACGCGCACCAAAGTGCGTCAGTGGTTTAACGCGCAGACACTGCGGGAGCAGACCGATGCGGGCCGCGAAAGGCTCGATAAGGAACTCGCGCGCCTCGGGAAAACCGCTGTGAAGCTTGAGGATCTTGCAAAGCGCCTCGGGTTTGACTCGGTCGATGACCTCTGCATTGCCTTCGCGAAAGAGGAGCTCAGCCCCCGCTCAATCGAGCAGGCCCTGCAGCCGCAGAAAACAAACAATGAGCCCGAACCCGACGTGCTTGTGCGTAATGCCAAAAAGGGCGGCAAGGACAACGTGCTCGTTGTGGGGATGGGGTCACTTATGACGCAGCTTGCGCGCTGCTGCCATCCGGCGCCTCCGGACGAAATCATCGGGTTTGTGACGCGCGGGCGCGGTGTGACGATTCACCGCATGGACTGCCCCAACGTCAAAAATCTGTCCGCCAACGAACACGAACGTATGATCGAAGTGAGCTGGGGGCACTCGGCTGAGGCGGTTTATCCCGTCGACATCTTCGTGGTGGCGCAGGACCGCGTGGGCCTTATTAAGGACATTTCCGAAATCTTCATGCGCGAAAAGCAGAACATCATCGGCATGAACACGATGAATGTGAAGGGCGACGCCCACATGCGGTTTTCGGTGGAAGTGCATGATTCAAGTGACCTCGTGCGCTCGCTTGCCGCCTTAAGAGAACTTCCGGGCGTGATGAGTGCGCGCCGCGCGTAAGAGGTCAAAAATTAAGAAGCATTCAAAATCAGGGAGTTAAACAAAACAAGGTAAAATATCAGGTTTGCTGGTTTGCAATTTTGTTTTTGCCTCTGTATAGTTCGCATCTCTCTCAGGCACGTAGCTCAGTTGGTTAGAGCATCACCTTGACATGGTGGGGGTCGTTGGTTCGAGTCCAATCGTGCCTACCAGAATTTTCAGGAGACAGGAAAAGTGTCCTACAGTTTGTTGATATCTGAGACAACAAACACCCGTAAGCTTTAAGTCTGCGGGCGGCGCGAATCCTTCTTCTCTACAAAAAGTGCGGCTCACGGGCCGCACTTTTTTTTGGACTGAAAAAACACTATCGGCTGCGTCACGTGGCGCAACGGATAAAGGAGTCAAAATGATTACGGTGACGTTGCCCGACGCCTCGCGCCGGGAGTATGAAGCGGGCGTGACGGTGGCCGATGTGGCGCAGTCAATCGGCGCAGGGCTCGCGAAGGCCGCCCTCTGCGGCAAGGTTGACGGTAAGCTCGTCGATCTGTCCTATAAGCTCGAAAAGGATGCGTCGGTGGCGATTGTCACCGCCAAGGACCCCGAAGGGCTTGAGCTTTTGCGCCACTCGACCGCCCACCTCATGGCGCAGGCTGTCAAAGAACTGTATCCGACGGCGGAAGTGACGATCGGACCCGCCATTGAAAACGGCTTTTACTACGACTTTAAGTACGAACGTCCCTTTACGCCCGAAGACCTCACCGCGATTGAAGCGCGCATGCATGAACTCGCGAAAAAGGATATTCCGGTCGAACGTTTCGTGATGGACCGTGACGAAGCCGTGAAGTACTTCAAGGGCCTCGGAGAACACTACAAGGCCGAGATCATCGCCGGTATCCCGCAGGGCGAAACGATTTCGCTCTACCGCCAGGGCGACTTCACCGACCTCTGCCGCGGGCCTCACGTACCGTCAACCGGCAAACTCAAGGTCTTTAAGCTCATGAAGGTCGCGGGTGCCTACTGGAGGGGCGACAGCAAAAACGAAATGCTGCAGCGCATCTACGGTACGGCCTGGGCGACGGAAAAAGAACAGAACGCCTACCTTGAAATGCTCGCGGAAGCCGAAAAGCGCGATCACCGCAGACTCGGTAAAGAGCTCGATCTCTTTCATCTGCAGGACGAAGCTCCGGGCATGATCTTCTGGCACGCCAAGGGCTGGACGATCTGGCAGGTTGTTGAACAGTTCATGCGCCGCGTCTACCAGGATAACGGCTACCTCGAGGTGAAAACCCCGCAGGTGATCGACCGCACCCTCTGGGAAAAATCCGGTCACTGGGCAAAGTACCGCGCGAACATGTTCACGACGGAAAGCGAAAACCGCTACTACGCCTTAAAGCCCATGAACTGCCCGGGCCACATCCAGATCTTTAATGCGGATCTGAGAAGCTACCGCGATCTTCCGATGCGCTTGGGTGAATTCGGTCAGTGCCACCGCAACGAACCCTCGGGGTCGCTTCACGGCATGATGCGTGTGAGAGGCTTCACGCAGGACGACGGTCACATCTTCTGCACGGAAGATCAGATTCTCTCGGAATGCGTGGAATTTACCCGCATCGTGCGTGAGGTCTATCACACCTTCGGCTTTGAAGACATCGCCTTTAAGGTTGCAACGCGTCCGGCGATGCGAATCGGTGAAGACGCCGTGTGGGATAAGGCTGAAGCAGCCCTTTTCCACAGTCTTGACAGCATCGGTGTGCCCTATGAAGTGCTCCCCGGTGAAGGCGCCTTCTACGGTCCCAAGATCGAGTACCACTTAAAGGACTGCCTCGGCCGCTCCTGGCAGTGCGGTACGGTGCAGGTTGACTTCCAGATGCCCGGCCGCCTTGGTGCCGAATACGTCGCCGAAGACAACAGCCGCAAGGTGCCCGTGATGCTGCACCGCGCCATTCTCGGGTCTCTGGAGCGCTGGATCGGTATGCTCATCGAACACTACGCGGGCGCGATGCCGGTGTGGCTGAGCCCCTTCCAGGTGGCTGTGGCTTCCATTACGGACGATCAGGTTGACTACGCCAAGAGCGTTGCCCAACAGATGAAGGCCGCGGGCCTGCGCGTCACGACTGATTTGCGCGGCGAAAAGATCAACTATAAAATCCGCGAGCTTACCATGCAGAAACATCCCTATATCGCCGTTGTGGGCGACAAGGAAAAGCAGAACGGTACCGTGAGCATCCGTGCCCGCGGCGGCCGCAATCTCGGTGTGATGCCCGTGGCTGACTTCATCGCCCGTGTGGCCGATGAAAATGCCCGTCGTCTCAATAAGGACGAATAAGGCGCAGACCGTTTCTGCCGGTGCGTGAGCCGCCCGGTTAAGGGCGGCTCCTTGCGGTGCCCCGGAAGCAATTTCCGGCACCGCGGCTTTCCTCCTGAGTCTGCGGAGGAAATTCAGAAGAAACATTGAGGAGTAGTGTCATAGCTCAAGATCGCAATCACCGGATCAACGGCGAGATCCGGGTTCCTGAGGTCCGACTGACCGGCGTCGACGGCGCCCAGATCGGTATTGTCCGTACAGCCGAAGCGCTGCGCATGGCCGAAGAGGCCGATGTGGATTTGGTGGAAATCGCACCGAACGCGCAGCCCCCTGTCTGCCGCCTGATGGATTACGGCAAGTTCCGCTATCAGGAACAGAAAAAGGCGCAGGAAATGAAGGCCCGTCAGAAAGTGGTGCAGGTCAAGGAAGTCAAATTCCGCCCGGCCACCGACGAGAACGACTATCAGACCAAATTGCGCGCCCTGCGCCGCTTCCTCGGAGACGGCGACAAGGCCAAGGTGACGCTCCGCTACCGCGGCCGCGAAATGGCGCACCAGGATTTGGGTGCCCAGATCATGGAACGCATCCGCACGGATCTGGCTGAGGAGGCTCAGATCGAGCAGAATCCGAAGCTTGAAGGCCGCCAGATGATCATGGTTCTGGCGCCGAAGAAAAAGAAGTGATTTTTCGTATATAATCACGGACTTTCAAAACGTTGCGGCTGAAAAATTTTCGGCCGCGGTTAAAAGTCGGGGCGGGCAAAACGAAGAGGCCGGCACGGTTGAGTCAATCAACGTCCGGTCCGCCTGATGTTCCGATAAATCAGAAGGAAGAACGGCAAATGCCGAAGATGAAGACAAAGAAGGCTGCTGCGAAGCGCTTCAAGGTCCGTTCCGGCGGATCCATCAAGCGTGCGCACGCCACCAAGCGCCACATCCTGACTCACCGTACGACGAAGAACAAGCGTCACCTCCGCGGAATGGTCACCATTCACGAGTCTGACAGCAAGTCCATTCACCGTATGTTGCCCTACGCATAAGAAGGGAGGGGAAGAACAATGCCTCGAGTTAAGCGTGGTGTGACGGCCCGTGCCCGTCATAAGAAGATTATTGCCCTCGCCAAGGGTTACCGTCTGCGCCGCAACAACGTTTTCCGTGTTGCCAAGCAGGCCGTCATGCGTGCCGGTCAGTATGCTTACCGTGACCGCCGCGACAAGAAGCACGTCTTCCGTCGCCTCTGGATTGCGCGTATCAACGCCGCAACCCGTGCGAACGGCATGACCTACAGCCGCTTCATGAACGGCCTCAAGAAGGCCGATATCGCTCTGGACCGCAAGGTTCTGTCCGATATGGCGATTTTTGACAAGACCGGTTTTGCCGCTCTCGTCGAACAGGCCAAGGCTGCCCTGGCTTAATCTGAGTTTTCACTGACTCAGCGTGCGGGACAATCCGAAAGGGTTTCCCCGCACGGATAAAAGCGCCGGTTCTCCGAAAACAGGCAACTGTAACGGGGGCCGGGCTTTTTTTATGCCTGATAGTTTTGTAACACGTTGATTTTTCGGTAGATTTTTCTATAATCACGGACTCCCCGATACTGTAAAGGCAAAGTGCGCTTTTTGGGCGTTGCCTGTGACGCCTCTCTTAACAGCGCTCTTGATGGTTGAACGATGGATGAACTGACACAACTGATCGAATCGGCCAAGGCCGATTTTGCGGCCGCAACGCAGCCTGCGGCCCTTGAAGACGCAAAGGCCCGTTACCTCGGTAAGTCCGGCGCCGTGACGATGCTCATGAAGGGGCTCGGTGAGCTCGCGCCCGAAGAGCGCAAGGAGCGCGGCAAGGCGATTAATGCGGTCAAGCAGGCCATCGATGCTGCGCTTACGGCCCGCCGCGAGGCGCTCGCCAACGCCGAACTCGAAAAGAAGCTGGCGACCGAAGCCGTCGACGTGACTCTGCCGGGCCGCGTTGTGCCCGCGGGCGGCGTGCATCCGGTGATCCGCACCTGGATGCGCGTTGAGGAGATCTTCCGCTCGATCGGTTTTGATGTCGCAGACGGCCCCGAAATCGAAAGCGACTGGTTCAGCTTCACGGCTTTAAATAACCCCCCGAACCATCCGGCCCGCTCCATGCAGGATACGTTCTACGTGGACCGTAACGACGGGCAGGGGCTGCCGCTGCCGCTGCGTCCTCACACCTCTCCCATGCAGGTGCGCTATGCGCGCACGCATCAGCCGCCCATTAAGGTCATCGCCCCGGGGCGCACGTACCGTGTGGACAGCGACGCCACGCACTCGCCCATGTTTCATCAGGTTGAAGGCCTCTGGGTGGGAGACGACATCTCCTTTACGGATTTAAAGGGCGTTTACACCGACTTCCTGCGCCGCTTCTTTGAAACGGATGACCTCATCGTGCGTTTCCGTCCGAGCTACTTCCCGTTTACGGAACCCTCGGTCGAAGTGGACATGGCCTTTACAACGGGCCCCAAGAAGGGCCGCTGGCTTGAAATTTCCGGTGCCGGTGAAGTGCATCCCAACGTGATCCGCAATTACGGCCTGGATCCCGAACGCTACATCGGCTTTGCCTTCGGTTCGGGCCTTGAGCGCCTCACGATGCTTCGCTACGGCGTGGACGATCTGCGGCTGTTCTTTGAAGGCGATCTGCGCTTTTTGCGCCAGTTCAACTGATACGTGTCGGATTTAGGAGTTTACTGAGATGCTTTTTTCTGAAGATTGGCTGAGAAGCTACATCAATCCGGATCTGACGACGGAGGAACTCGCGGAATCGCTCACGATGGCAGGTCTGGAAGTTGAAGAAGTCCAGAAGATCGCCCCGGATTTCACCGGGGTTGTCGTGGGCCACGTTCTGGAATGCGTGGATCACGAAAATTCGGATCACCTGCACGTCACCAAGGTTGATGTCGGTAACGGCGAAATTCTGCAGATTGTCTGCGGCGCTCCGAACGTGCGTGCCGGACTGAAGGTGGCCTGCGCCAAGATCGGCGCCGTGCTTCCGGAATTTAAGATTAAGAAAGCCAAGATGCGCGGGGTGGAAAGCTTCGGCATGCTTTGCTCGGCCCGTGAACTCGGGGTTTCAAGCGACCATGCCGGCATTTGGGAACTTCCTGCCGACGCCCCCGTGGGTGAAGACGTCCGCAAGGTGCTGCACCTTGATGACAGCCGCTTTGAAATCAAACTCACCCCCAACCGCGGCGACGCGCTCTCGGTGGTGGGTGTCGCGCGCGACCTGCACGCGGTCACCGGTGCTCCCCTTACGATCCCCGCGATGCCCTCGGTGGAAGCCACCTGCAGCTGCACCGAACCCGTTCACATTGAGGCGCCGGAACTTTGCGGGCGCTTCACGGGGCGCGTCATCCGTGGTTTAAACGCGAAGGCCCCCACACCGCAGTGGATGAAGGACCGGCTTGAAAGAAGCGGTCAGCGCTCGATCTCCGCGCTCGTTGACATCTCCAACTACGTGATGCTCGAGCTCGGCCGTCCCACGCACTTTTTTGACCTCAAGAAAGTGAAGGGCGACCTCACCGTTCGCTGGGCCAAGGACGGCGAAACGATCAAGATTTTAAACGAAGAAACCGTGAAGCTTGATCCCTACTACGGTGTGATCTGTGACGAAAACGGTCCGGAAGCGATCGCGGGCATCATGGGCAGCGACGCCACCGCAATCAGCGATGAGACGACCGACATCTTCATTGAGGCCGCCTTCTGGTATCCGGTCAAGATCCAGGGCCGCTGCCGCAAGCTTAATTTCTCCACGGACGCCGCGCACCGCTTTGAGCGCGGTGTGGACTACGGCAGCAATGTCGAACACATGCACTACATCACGCAGCTTGTGCTCGACATCTGCGGCACGGCGGAAACGAAGGTGGGTCCGGTTGACGATCAGTGCGTGAATCTGCCGAAGGTCCGCACGGTTCGCATGCGTCCGGCGCGCTGCAATAAGCTCGTCGGCATCGACATTCCGACAGACTTCATGGCGCAGGCCTTTACGCGTCTGGGGTTTGAATTTACCCGTGACGGCGAAGACTTCGTGGTCACGTCGCCCACGTACCGCTTTGACATCGAGATCGAAGAAGATCTCGTGGAAGAGGTGGCGCGCCTTTACGGCTACGAAAAGCTCCCCGACCGGCCGCCCCTGGCCCGTATCGGCATGCGCTGCGCTCCGGAAGCAAGCCGCAGCAAGCACACGCTGCGTCTGGCTCTCGCCGAGCGCGGCTATCAGGAACTCATCAACTTCAGTTTCGTTGAAGAGAAGTGGGAAAAGGATTTTGCGGGGAACGACAAGCCCATCCGGCTTCTGAATCCCATCGCAAGCCAGCTTTCCGTCATGCGCACGCAGCTCATTTCAGGGCTCGTGGACATTCTGCGCTTTAACTTAAACCGTAAGGCCGAAGACGTCCGCGTTTTTGAATTGGGCCGTGTGTTCTTCCCGGATGAAACCGTCGAAGACGGTGACTTTACCGTGAAGGGCGTGCGCCAGCCCAACCATATCGCAGGCCTTGCCTACGGTGACGCGCACACGCTGCAGTGGGGCGAAGCCGCCCGCAACGTCGACTTCTTTGACGTGAAGGGCGACGTTGAGGCGCTGATTGCGCCGCTTAAGGCCACCTTTGAAAAGCTCGTGCATCCGGCACTGCACCCCGGGCGCTCCGCACGCATCCTTATTAACGGCCGCGAAGCGGGATTTATGGGTGAACTGCATCCGCGTCTGTGCCACGAATACGGACTGCCGAAACCCGCCGTTGTCTTTGAGCTTGACGTCGATGCGCTCACCACCATCCTGGTGCCGCATCCGGTTGCCGTAAGTAAGTTCCAGCCGATGCACCGCGACATTTCCGTGACGGTACCTGCCGCTGTGGAGGCGTCGGCTCTTTTTGCCGCGGTGGAAAAACTCAAGGCGACGAACTTGGGCAGCGTCATCGACGACTTCCGTCTCTTTGACGTCTACCGCCCCAAAGACGATGCGGCTGCGGCCGAAAAGAGCATGGCCTTCCGCCTGACGTTGTCGTCAAAGAGCGAAGAGGCGCTGTCCGACGAAAGCGCCGACGCCGTTGTGACCGCGGTGCTCGATGCGCTTTCCGTGCTCGGCTGCCGCCTGCGTGCTTAAACGAAAACCAATTTATTGAATTCAACCGTTCAGTTAAAACACGAAAAAATGGAACCTGTGACTCAGATCGATGCCGCGCGGGGTAAGTACCCGGTGGGGCCTGCAAATCACTCAACGCTTACGAAGATGAATTTCGTTGAAGTGCTCTGCGACCGCATGGGGCTGTCGCGCGCCGAAGCCAACGCCGTTGTCGAAACGGTGTTTGACGAAATTCTGCGTGCCCTCGTGCAGCGCCGTGACGTGAAGCTTGCCAACTTCGGGACCTTCTCCACCCGCGACAAGGTGGCCCGTCCGGGCCGTAACCCCAAGACCGGCGAAGCGCACGAAATCAGCGCCCGCAGCGTGGTGACGTTCCTTGCCGCGCCGCACATGCGCGACAGCGTGGCCTCCTTTAAAGAACCCGAAGGCATGGAATCGGTTAAGTAAGTCCGAAAATTGCCTGCGCACGCGCGCCGCTTTTGCTCTAAACTCAGCAGACGATGATGCGTGGGGTGTAAATAAGAAAACCGGAATCAGCACATCATCGGCTGAGTCCGGTTTTTTTCTGCCCTGAGCACAATGAGTATTGATGTTGTTGCAACCGGTTTGATAGTCCAATGTACCCACAGACCTATTCTGTTGATGAGCTCTCCGCACGTTGCGGACTGGCCTCTTATATCCTGCGTTACTGGCAGATTCAGTTCCCGCAGTTAAGGGAAAGCGACGGGTCACCCAAGACCCGGTTCACCGTCAATGACGAAGCGCTCGTGATGCGCATCAAAAAGTTCCTTTACGTCGATCACCTCTCGATTGAGGAAACGAAGGCCCGCATCGCTGAAGAGATTAAGTTTCCGATCGTGGCGCCGCATGTGGGCGTAAAGACTCAGACCGAGCAGGCGGCGGCGAAGGCTGAGGCTTCCGCCCCGCAAGCGCCCGCCGAACCTGAGACTGTGCCGCAGGCCGCAGAGCCTGAAGTGCCCGTTCAAGCTCCCGTTCAGCCTGAGCCCGCTCCGGCTGCCGTGGCGCCGCAGGCCCCTGTTTATGAGCCTTCTGCCGTGCAGCCCGATGTGTCGGTGCTGGTGGCTCAGGCTTCCCGCAAGGCCGTAAACGAAGCGCTTGCGCAGGCAAAGAAGGTGAGCGACGGGGAAATCGCCCGGGTGCGCGCTCAGGCCGATGCCGTTTCCGGCCAGTTTGCCTCGCTTAAGGAGCAGTTGGCCGCGCGTGATGCGGAACTCTCCGAACTGCGTCTTAACCGCACGGCAATGACTGAAGAGTTGCGCCGCGTCAAGGCCGTCTTAAATGAAAAGGAAGTGGCGCTGGCTTCCGTTGAAGAGCGCCTTGCGGTTGCTGAAGAGCGTGTGGCCTCGATGCGTACGGAACTCACCGCGGGCGGCACGGACCTCGTGCAGACTAAGCAGGAGCTGCAGCAAAAAACGGAGGCGCTTGCGCTTTCCCAGAGTCGCGCCGCAACCTTTGAGGCTGACCTCATCAAGGTTCGTGAGAGCCTTGAAGCACAGACTGCTGAAATCCGCCAGAGAGCCGGTGAAATGACCTCACTGCGCGCGGAACTCACAAAGGCCCGCAACGAAACGCAGGAAAAAGAAAATGAGGCTCAGGTGCAGGCCCGCCAGATTGAAGCACTGAAGGCTGAAATCGAGGGGCTGCAGAAGACCGTTGCTCAAAAGAGCGAAGAGGTAAGCCGCATTGAAGCTGTCCGAAGTGAAGAGGCGCAGAAGAGGCAGTCGGTGGACACGCTCTTGGCCGGCAAAGACGAGGAACTGCGCATCAGCCGCGCTGAGTGTGAGCGGCTTCGTACGGTTTTAAATGCAGCAGTCAATGAACTCAAAAGCCTCATGCCGGCAAAAACTGCGGAGTAATAAAGAAGTCTTTGATTTCAATGCGTTGACAGTTTAACGGCGCCTGCTTGCTGATTTTTCTTGCCGACAGGCGCCGAACTCTGTAAAATGCGCAACTCATTCGGGGCGTAGCGCAGCCTGGTAGCGCACTTGCATGGGGTGCAAGGGGTCGCGAGTTCGAATCCCGCCGCCCCGACCATAATTCCAGGAAGGAGACGTTTGTAGCGTCTCCTTTTTTATTGTCTTCTTCTATGCTTTCCCTTTAAATAAAGGGCTTCGCAATCGATTGGCCTTTTGTCTCGTCTTTTTCTTCCTTGTCTATTGCTCTAGATTTTTGGTAGCAATGATGGCTTCAATTTATGGTAACAACAGAATTTGCTAAAACGATCTCCGTTTCTGTTGTAGCCATAAATTTGAAAATCTCGTTGAATATCAACTATTTAGGGCGATTTGACGATGAAAATGGTTTCGCCAATGACGGAGAAGCGCTTGAAAGCGCTTATCAAGTCGGCAGCATGCGGGGTTGTTCCGGGGCTCAACGTCCGCGTTGTTGAGCTAAAAGACGGCAGCCTTGCCAAATATTTCGTTTTGCGCGAGAGATCTGTCAATCGAACCTTCACGCTCGGCAAATATCCCGACCTCAGTCTATCTGATGCCTTTAAAAAGGCCGCTGTGTGGAAAAAGAAGATCAAGCAAGGCGTTGACCCGTCTGCTGAAGAGAAGGCGCTCAGAGACGCCTTAAAACGCCAGCCAGAGGCATCCGAGGCGGAACAAGACGTTCTGACGTTTGAGAAACTTATCCGGCAGTGGATAGACTTCAACGAAAAACGGGGACGTTGGAGCAAAACGTCAAAGAGCAAAACGGAGGTTTGGGACGGCTTCTTTCGCAACCACATTCCGGATTCCATCCGGACGTGCCCTGTCGAAAAGCTTACAGCTCAGATGTTCTACGATGCGCTGGCCGAGAAGTGGCGCACGATGATCGACACGCCGGAGCGCATCCTCTCTGACGCCCGTCAGGCGATTGACTGGGCAATGCGCTCAGAAATGATCCCGCCGATGCTCAATCCCTGCGTCGTTAAGGACGGGAAGCTCGGCGACTTGCTGCCGCTTGATCGCCCGGTCGGTGGACATGAGCCCGCTTTGCCGCCCAAGCGTATGCCGGAGTTCTTCAAGGCATTGATGGAACTGGTGCCGGTGAGTCAGACTGCACGGTGTCTGGCATTTGCCATACTCACCGCGGCCCGCAACTCCACGGCGCGCGAGGCGACGTGGGATGAGATCCAGCAGGACGATGACGGCAACTGGCTGCATGTCATTCCCAGAGAGCGCATGAAAGTCAAAAGCGAGAAAATTCCGTTTGACCGTAAGACGCCGCTGAGTCCGCAGGCTCTTGAGCTTCTCAACACTGCTCCGAGAATCCCATTAGACGGCCCACAGTACGTCTTTCCGAACGTGAACAAGGGGAGGAGGTCACCTTTCACCCGAGACGCGATCAGAGCGCTCATCAAGCGTATGCATGATAAGCAAAAGAAGATCGACGGCACCGGCTGGGTCGATCCCGAACAAAAGGATCGATCGGGACATCCAAGAATCGTGACGCTGCACGGCTGTGCCCGGGCCTCATTCAATACATGGGCTAAGGACGCTAGAGGATATGGGCACAAGACATTCAACCGCGACTTGCGAGAGAGTTGCCTTGATCACCGCAATGAGAGCTACCAATGCGCCTACGACCGCGAGCAGGCGCTTGGCGACATGCGCGAGGTCTTTGAGGCTTGGGGTAAATTCTGTTTCTCTGAAGTGAACTAAAATCCATCGCCGAGTCATGTCTTTTCTTGTCATAATCTACCGAGATGAAAATAGTGGAGTTTTCTGAGTATCCTATGACTGATTCCTGCGATTTTTATATCATCAATGGTCCTGTGAATGAACAGATGGAAAAATGCGTGACTAGCGCCCTTCAACCAACTAGTGGGGGTTGCGTGATTTTTCTTACGACTTATGGAGGATCTGCTGACATTGCTTATCGTGTTATGCGCTGCTTCCAGAGAAAGTACTCATGCGTAAAGGTCGCAGTTTTTGGCCAGTGTAAGAGTGCCGGAACGATTATGGCTATCGGAGCCGATGAGCTTTACATGTTCGAGACGGCGGAGCTTGGCCCCCTTGATGTGCAGGTTTACGACGGTGTTAAATCGGCCAGAAACTCTGGGCTCGATTTTAACACCGCACTAGCCATTGCCCGAACTGAGGTTGTGGATTCGTTTGTCACGGCATTCCAAATGATGACGTCGGCAAAAGTTTCCAGAATGCATGCAATTGAGGCAGCTGGGCGGATAGCGCAGAGCGTAGCTTCTGCCCTTTATTCTCAGGTTGATCCCGTGACTATAGGCGCAATGCAGCGGTCCATTGCTGTTGCTATGGAATACGGAACTAGACTAGCTAAAAGATCTAATTCGATTTCATCGGGAGAGCTGAGAAAATTAATCGCGGGGTACCCTGCGCATTCTTTTTGCATTGATCGGGAGGAGGCTCAAGATTTATTCCGGTCAGTGCACAAACTTGAAGAAGATAAAAGCTTAATGGATGTGCTAGCAAAACACATCGCTGAAATCGCAACACCCAATCAGGATAAATGTTTTGTCCTTAAGGTAAACGACAATGAAACAGAGAGAACCCATTCCCCAGAAGAGCAGGAATCTGCAGCATTGCAAAATGCAGGAGCTGCAAAAAGAGATCGTAAATCTGGCGAAAAAGGACTTAAGCAGCCAAAGCCAGAGGCAAGTGCTTGATGTTTTCAATGAAACGTCGCGCAGGATTGCCGAGATAAAAACATACGATTTCTCTAAATTCTCAAGGGTAAACGTTTTCTTGTGAGAAGGATGAGAGGCCCCGCCGCTTCGGCGGGGGTTCTCATTCATGCGTGCATGCAAGGTTCTTTCTCCAACCCTTTGACCCAATTGATGATGTCTGATTTCCTCCAACGGCGAGCTCGTTCTGTGATGTTGAATGGCTGGGGGAAGTTCCCGTTTGGGGCGTTCGTCTTTTTCCAAACAGTGCTTACGCCAATGCCTAGCATAGCGGCAACTTCTTTGTCCGACAGCATCAGCTGCATGGGAGGAGGAAGTACGGTTTCGGCTTTTCTGCGTTCTCTCATTTGCATGTCTCCTCATTGTCTAATTCGATTAGCGCGTCATTGATAGCTGCCTGCAGCGCGAGTGCTTCCTGGTCAGTCATGTCGGACAGCCAGATCGTCTTGTACGAGGTGTGCCAAGTGATCCGTATGCAGCCGTTTAGAAGGGGCCGGACCTTGATTAGCATCCTTGGGTTTTTAATTGAGATGATCTTGGTTTTGGCTTCGGATGGTGTTTGCATAGCTGGGTTTCTCTTCAAGGAAAAACATCAATGTGGGCTCTGTGATGCGAACGAATGTCTCGCGTTCTGGAATCATCCAAAAGTTCTGCCCGTCTTCTCGAACCATGTAGCCGGGTTCGCAACGGTCGTGGACGTAGGCGACGCCTCTGATGCCGCAGCGGCTTAACTCGTTGTCAGTCTCATCCGGAGCGACCAACGCAATGCCTCCGACGGCTACATCTTGAAGAGCCTTAGTGAGGCTCAAGTTGTCGGCTTGGCGCCTGGCGGCTTCGTGTTCGGATCGGTAGAGCTCCCGCATCATGGTGAAGTACACGCTGATGGCATGCTCAAGCGGTGCGAGCAGGGCAGCTACGTGCGCTTGGCGCCGAGGCTTTCCTTCTTTGACCTCGTCCGCAAGGTTCTTCATGCCGTGGATTGCTGCGGTGCCCATAGTGGCAAGCAGCTGATACTCGGCGTCCTGCGAGAACTTCTCAGAGAAAGCGAAGAGTTGCTTCATGGCAAAGATCAGGTCGCCGTAGCGGCCTTGCTCTTGCGTCCCCATGCGTATCAGGCCGAGATCGATCTTGACGGCGTCCTCGAAGATTTTGAAGTCCCTTTCTGTCAGTTGGCCCCAGCTGTCGTAAGCCCAAGTGGGAATCTTCGGCCTTCCGGGCTGATACTTCTTGGTGCGCTTTTTCTTTGGTTTGCTCATGGCATGAAAAAGCCGCCCGGAGGCGGCTGCGTTGGTTTCGTGAAGATCATTTGAGCAGGGTTGATACCACAGCACTTCCGATCATTTTGATCGTGTCAAAGGTAAGAGGCACAGACTTTTCTTTGGCGAAAGCTTTCATTTTGTCTATGAATCCCTGCGTGCGAAGAGACTCGAGCAAAGAGTACCCAGAGAGCGACAGCGAAGGGCTCGGACCAAGTGAGCAGATGAGCCTTCCCTTGAGTCCGGAGCTTACGGTAACCCCCTCAATGTACCCGTTGTCGCAGAGAAGACGAAGATGCGTGTATACAACTCTGACTGCCGGGTCTTGCGCTTGATTCAGACGCTCAGAAAGAAGCTGTCCTTCTTTCCACTGGCCAAGAGCTTCGGCGTCGTCCAGAAAGTCTGGCAACGTCTCTGCTTCTACGTGGCCGAGGATGGCGCGCATTAAATTCCAATCAAGTTTCATCGTTACCTCTTTTGGAGATAGTAGCCGCCCGGAGGCGGCTGTTGTTTGGTTTATTCAGCGTTGTGGCGAGAAGCCCAGTGCTTGTAGCATTCAAGGGCCTTCACTGGGAATCCGACCTTTTCGAGGTCTTTCTCAAGGAAGACGAGATTCAGGTCGTGGATGGCTTCCCAGAGCATGGGCGCGTGTGGCGACTGCATAGCGCTCATGGTTTGATAGACAAGGTCGATCTCCTTTTTGAACAGATATCGCCAGCAGTAAACGAGCGTGCGAACGTGTTCGCAGAACTCGGCAGAGGCAAGGACTTGCGCCTTGGCTGTCGGAAGCATCTCGTGAGCCGGCTCTTCATCGCGGACGACGGGCGTTCTCAGGTCAACCGTGCGGATGAAGTCGATTGCGGCGCCGAAGTCCTTTGCAAGGATTTCGGTGTAGCGCGGGACTTGGAAACGTGCGTAGAGCGCGCGGTACACGGTCTGGTAGTGAGCCGACACAGCCTTGGCACGTTTGGCGACTTCCTCGCGAAGCTGGAGCTGTTGTGCGGGAGTGATGGTTGCGATCGGACATTCGTAATGCCCCTGTTTCCGGATGGCAGGCAGAACCTCGTTTGTGACCCAGCGCTTGAAGCGTTTGGCGCTTTCGAGACGAGACTTGAAGATCAATGCGTAAAGCCCTGATTCGTTGACACAGTTGACCGTCTGCTTACGACCTTTTGAGTCCGTTATTTCCATTTTGGAAACGTCTTCTGGATCAACCATGCCCAATGCTTTGTTGTGGTTACTGTGTTGCAAAACTGCACATACATCAGAAAACACAAACAGAGGATTGTCGGCAGTGCCGAAGGTGCGAACCTGAGAATTCTCGAATGAGAAAACAGCGAGATTTGACATTTGAAGTCTCCTATACATGAATCAGAACCCCGCCTCGCTTCTCACGGCGGATGGTGGGGGACTTGCGGGGTGAGAAACCGCGTATAGGAAACGGCCACCTTTCGGTGCCCGCAAGTCCACCCATAAAGGAGACTTCTGATGGGGTAACTGTTGGTTACCCCATACTCGCAAGGCCAATAAAAAAGCCGCTTGACAGCAATTCAGGCGACCTTGCGCCTATACCAAATCGGGTTCTCACGCCCTAGCTTCGATTTAGAAGCAGGGAAAGTATACCCGATTCTGAGGCGCCATATGTACAATGGATTTGTCTCAACCCCCAGCTAAGGAGGCAGACCATGCACATCCCTCACTTTCACTTCGGATTGCCGCCGCACGTATTTCACGATCTTCTGACGCTAGCTGTGGTGTGCGGTATTGGCTATTTGCTGTACCGACTTGTTTCCAAGCGCTCGGGTTAGGCCGCATTGCTGCGGCCGCTCCTTAGTTGGTTCCTTGTGCGTAAGCTTTGACCCAAGCCTCATCTACTGGCGGATGGGCATCAACTGGTTGTTCCGGAATGGAAGGTTCCGGATCCGCAACTGGTACTTAGGCGCCACTTCAGCTTTGGCCTTGCGTTCCTTGAGCTTGTCCTTGAGGCTCTTCTTGCCTGAGGTATCAGTTTCGATCGCAGGCTTTTCTTCCGGCTCAAACCAATCGTCAGCCGAGCTCATGCCGTCCTTTATCGACGCGTACACGTTGCGCAGACGGATGATCTGTGCCGGCTTGATCGCTTCGGCGCGGCACTGGCAGAACTTCTCGATGCGAGCCTTGGAAACACCGATCGCCTCGAAGGCGGATACAAGCTTTTGGATGCCTTCCGGAGTGACGTCGCAGTGAGCCTTGAGTGTCAGCATGCACTGGCTGACGGCGGCCTCAATCACGTCTCCTGGGATCACCGACAAGATGCACGCGCGCAGTCGTCGGGCGCCTTGGTTCGCCACGAGTTCGTAGATGTCGCGCGGATCTTCGAGCTTGTAGCTGCCCTTCTTCGTGTGACGAATATGCGGCACACTGAAGGTCACTTCGCGGCGTGTGTTGGTTTCTACGTCCCATGCGAACGCCTGAACTTCGGACTTGCCGCTGTGGTTACTCAACTCGCGGATACCGAACTGCATATTGCCCCATTGCTGTGCGATTGCCTCAGCGAGGCGGATGCTCGGTCCCTGGATGTCGGAGCCGCCACGCGAGTAGGCGTAGATTGCGGTTTCCGCCAATTGCGGGCGGCAGCAGGCGTTGAGGATTCGATCCATCGACTGGCGCTGATCGCGCGGATTCATGCGGGCAATCACAAGCGCAGCCTGAACTTCTGCCACGGCGCGAGCGCTGTCGGTGGTTTGCGTTGTCGGCGTTGCGGCGTTGACGGTTGAGGGAGTGCCGAAAGGATTGAGGCTTGCTACAACTTCGTTTGTCATTTTCTAACTACTCCGATTTGAGCTTGAGAAGGAAGCGACGGGAGGGTTTGCCTTCCTTGCAATACTGTGTGTAGAGATCCGGATGCTTTGCCTTGAAAGTGGCGCTGTCGAAAGTGACGCGCGGCTTGCTTGTCTTCCATGTGGCAATGGTTCTGCCTGCAGTGGCTAGGGTGTCCGACTCTCCCATAAAGGAAGTGATGAGTCCCTGCAGCTCTTCTTTACGTTCTTTAAGTTCGTCGATCTGGCGATTGACGGATTCGAGCTCGATAGCCTCGTGAAGGATTTCATCTGACGCTTCGACGGCTTGCGCCTTGGAGCGCAGAAAGGCAGCGCTTGCTTCAGCATAGGTGCGCGGCGCCGGAGGATTGCGGTCGATGACTCGCTGCCAGAATGCCTTTTCTTCCTCAATGAGCATCGCGACAATTTCCGGATCGAAATCGATGTGATAGATGCGGAAGTCGCTAGCTCCGATCAGCACGGCTACATCGCACATCTTGGCGCCTGTCACGGCCATGTAGTGCTGCACCTGCGTGAGGTAGTACTCGGGGATTTCGTCGGTGCCCTCTTCGCCCCAGTCGGCACCAGAACGGGCAGTTTTGATCTCGAGCACGGATCCGTCCGGAAGAAGACCGTCCACGTTGGCGATCATGAACGGATGCTCGGGATGGCGAAATGTTGTGTTCGGGATGGTGACGGGAATACCAGTCACGTCTGCGTACTTCTGACGGATGACGGGTTCGAGTCGATTACCCCATTCGATGGAGGCGTTGGATTCTTCAACGGGGTTCTCGGCAATCTTGTCGTTGTACACGTCGAGCGGTGTCTTCCATTTGGATAGCCCGAGGATTGCTGCAACGTCGCTGCCGCCGATGCCTGTTTGTCGTGTCTTGAGCCATTCAAGGCGTTCAGAGGTTGTCATCTTTTTTCTCCTGTTTGAGAAGAATTTCTTCGAAGTCGTTTTTCAAAGACTGCAGTTGATCGATGAATGAGTTAAGCGCGTAGGTGCTGATCTCTGTCCCGTTTGCTTGGAGGGCCTCCAAGATGCCAACGAAAATTCCGAGAGATCGGATGTCGTTTTCAGCCATAAACCAGGCATATCGTTCAAGTTGTTTGTCCATGGTTAGAAAAGCGGTGAGAATTTCCAAAAAAGAAGCGCAGCGACTCCGGCGAAGGAGACTGCGCTGCTGGCGATGAGAACTCGGTACTTTTTGATGAAAGCCCGGCGCGCCTGCCATTTGTGGATCAGTGCTTGGCGCTCCTTATGCTTTTGAAGTGCTGGATCGAAGTAAGCCTCTTTCATGAGCGGCTCCTGGTTGTGATGTTTCTGGCAGGGGCACTAGGAATCGAACCTAAATCACCGGAGTCAAAGTCCGATGCTCTGCCGTTGAGCTATACCCCCGAATAACCACGTCAACCCGCTCAGTCCTTTGGAAATTCCGAATACCTGAACGGCCTCACGTGGGCCTTCTCTTTCGAAAAGGCCTTGGCCTGACGGGGCGGCTGCACCCCCGCTAACGGTGTCTCGGTTGACTACGGACCCGTGCCGCGCTCGGCTCCACAGTTGCCACACTGCTTCATAGCGTCCGGTGGACTTCCACCACCTCGTCGTCTCTTTTAGTGAGTTGCGTCCTTTTGTCTGCCGTCCCGGGGTCTTTGCATCGAGCGGGAGAGAGCTCGATCGGAGCGGCAGACAGAAGGGCGCGCCTTCTGGTGGTTAGTGGCCTGGCAGACCTCCGATGCCGAACAGGATCAGAAAAAGGAATCCGCCGAAAACTGCGAACAGCAGCACGAAACTTTCTTCAGGCTTCTTCATGGAGCTGCTCCTTCACTTCAGCGATGAATTCCTCGGCGTACTCGACCAAGGCCAGAGCCCCGGCACGCCCCGAAGACAAGCTAATCTCTCCGCCCTTGTAGGCGAGCACGAGGCCGCAGTCTGTGACTGACCACTCGGCAACGAACTTGCACATGACCGTGTTGATTGAGCACTCGGTGTTGGCCTTGAGGTTTTGGATGCCGATGCAGAAGTCCACAAACGGGATGTCCATGAGCCAGACCTTGAGGCCGTCGAGGTTCGTGACGCTGATGTCGATGGTTTTGGTTTGCCGGCAGTAGAGCTGGCAGAGGATGCCTTTTGCGATCATTCGGCCGCCGGAACCTCGGAGGAGGCTGGGATTTGTCATTTGTTCTTCTCCTTACCAAGGGTGACGGCGAACCGCCTCCTCTTCTTCCTCGTCGGTCTGAGCATCCCGGACGACAACGCGCTCTTCGCTGCGAATCGTGTCGGCGTCGTCGTAGGCGCCGAAGGCGTCTTCCAGAAAATCCGCGAAGTAGTCCGCAAGGATGATTCGGGTGCCACCCCTGGCAGTTTCGAGGCTCTTGTAGATCAGCTCGTCGACATCGTTGCGGAACTTGGCCTGGATCTCAGCAGCAGATCTCATGTCCCTGGCGGACTGTGCGAGGCCGAAGGTGTCGATGGTTGGAGTGAGCATTTGCTTATTCCTTTGTCCGGGCCTCCGTGGGATGATTAGAGCGTCGGAAACAAGTTCGAAAAAACCGACAGTCTCTAATCACCCTTTGGAGAAACCTGTTATGAAACTTTCGAATGAACAAGCGTTTCAAGTTGTTGTTGAGTTAATTCGGGCTGAAAAAGCAGGTCTTTTCCGACCAATTCCAGATGAGCAAGGGAAGCTAGGCGATTTCGATCGCGTAAAAGAGTTGGCAGACCAAACTGCCAAGGTTCACGCGATTTACATTCGTCGCCTTCTGGACGAACTCACAGCCCCCACTGCGTGCGATCCGACTTCTTTGGAGCCTTGACTCCCCGGCGACCGCTTTCCACGATGCTTTCGCAAAGAGCGCTGGCGAGAAGGTCAAGGAGGCTGTCTTCAACGGCATACTCAACCGAACCCTCATCTTCGCCATCGTCAACAAGGAACTGCCCGATCGGTTCGCCGTCTTCTCCTGCGTCTTTGCTCAGTTGTTGCAGGACGTAGGAAAGACGCTCATAGGTCTCGAAGGGAGTCAACACGGACTTCGTGTTGCACGCCGCTTGCCAGATGTCTCTGGCGGCTTCTTTTGTGATGCGGGTCGCGCTCATTACTTGTCCTCCTCGTCACAGACGATTTCGATGCCTTGCACGGCGCCATACAGCGCGACGGCTGCTTTGTGCATCGCATCGACTTCATCGCCCGCCTTGCCTTCTTCGAGTCTTTTGACAATTTCGGACGCGCTGGAGTCAGTCCACGTTTCAAGCGCGTTCTGAAGCTTTGAAGCCGTGTTTTGCATCTGGATGACCGCAAACTTGACGGCGTCTTCGCCTGTGAGCGTGATTTTGTTGGGTTGGTAGTCGATCATGGGATTTTTACGTCTATGATTTCGAGATACTTGAGCGCGATGAAGTAAATTTAAAATTTACGTCATCAACGCGAATAATACATTTGAAATCTACAGACGTAAATCTAACATTTATAGGGATTTCCCTAGACCGTGCACTTTTAGGCAACAAAAAAGCCGCCTTTCGGCGGCTGTTAAGACTGGTTTGTCAGTAGGTCAAATGGCTTTTATGTTGCAGATGGTTACGACTCTGCCAATGATTTTGAACCCGTATTCCATGTCTTCCGGAGTGAGCGTGATGGTTTTGTAGCGAGGGTTGTCGCTCATGATCACAAGGCTACGCCCAGAACGCTGGACTCGTTTGACGAAAAGATCGTCGTCTAGCATGTATGCAAAAACGGCGTCTGTGTATGCGCGCTTGGCACTGATGTCGACGATGACAAAATCCCCGTCTTTGAAAGTGGGTTCCATCGAGTCTCCATTAATGGAGATTATGTTCAACGCCTTTTTATTTGCGGAGCCGCAGAATCTTGAGATCCATTGAAGATTCACTTCGATTAAGCGGACTTCTGTTGCTGTTTCGATCCTGGTCCCATTCCCACAAGAGGCAGTGACTTCTTCGAAAAGAGGGATGCAAATCGAGTCCTCTTTGATGATGGTTTGATGGTTTGGGTCATCCATCTTCCCAGTAAAGAGCCAGGATGGTGAAACCTTCAAAACCTCACACATTTTGGCAATCGCGTCTATCCCTGGCGTGTTTCGGTTCATTAGCCATGCCGAAAGTGTTTGAGGGCTTACTTCGATTTTCCTTGCAAATTCGGCTTGACTGATGTCCTTTTCCTTGAGCAAGGTCTTCACGCGATTCATGATCGCATTGGATAGTTCACTCATTGAAATCTCCTAGAGCTGTCTACCCCGAATCATAAACGTGCAGTTTACTTTATCAGAAAAGTCGCATATACTCGCGGTGTACTCAAATCATGGATGTTGTAGTGAAAAACATGAATGGCATGATCCTTTCGTATGGCGGCTTGGCAAAGCTAAGTAAGGCCATGGGAGTGACCAAGCAATGCATCAATGGGTGGATTCGCCGTGACTGCGTTCCTGAGGGGAAGATCTGGCCTTTTTGTGAAGTAACAGGATTCATGCCCTGGGAGGTGCGCCCTGATTTGTTTTCGCGTCCTGAAGACTATTGGGCTCGCACATTGGGAATCCAGTCTGCTCATGAAGCTAGATCGGTGGAAGAACCAGAAGCTACTCAATCCGAATCGTAGGGATTGAGGAGGTTCTTCAATGGCTCACGGATATAAAGCAACAGAGATCGCTTGGAGTGCTGATGTCGAATCGTCGGCAGAACGGCTCACGCTTCTTGCTCTCGCAAAGTGGGCTAATGATGACCTGACATGTTTTCCTTCAGTTCCAACGCTTGCTGCCGAAACCAAACTTAACGCCAAGACGATTCGAGAGTCGCTTAAACGTCTTGATGACGCTGGATTTATAAGGATCAACCGCCAAGCAGGACGCAACAGCGTGTATGTGATTACCCCTACCAAAATCGGTAGTACCAAAAATGGTAGTACCGGAATTGGTACCACTACCGAAATTGGCAGTACACCCCTCCCAAAACTGGAAGGGGAACCCCTACCAAAAACGGTACCCGAACAGATAAATGAACAAATAAATGAACAGATAAATCTGTCAGTAGACGACTCGTCATTTTCACTTCAGCCGGAGCAGCCACAAACGGCGGACCGAACCACTGCAACAAAAAACGCTCGAACCGAGTCGAAAGGACTGTCAGACAAGGAAACAGCCGCGGCAAAACCGGCCCCAAAACGCAAAGCCATCACGCACCTGTTCGAGCTGGAGGCCATTCCTGACGAATGGCGCGAGCTGTGTGAGCAGATACGACCTGACCTTGATCCTCAGAGAGTCTTCGTGGAATTCCGCTTCTACTGGACGCAAGGCAAAGGGCAAGGCACGCGCCGAAGCGACAAGGGCTGGACTTCCACATGGATGAACTGGGTCAAGCGACAGAAAGAAGATCGAACCTCAATCTACCAGGCACACACCGAAATCCCGTTCTCGCAACGGGACTACACAAAAGGCATAAACGATGACAACAGTATTTGACTCTTCCAACGGTAGCACTTATGCCGTGCTTGAAATGGCAGAGTGCCGTAAGCATGGCAAGTACCCTGTGCGTATCCAGCAGGTCAACAAAGACAAGGGCTGCTTATCCCTCTACCCATTGCGCTTTTTCTGCCCCCTTTGCAAGAAGGAGGAAACGGAAATGCAGCTCTTTGGTGAAGTAGCTATACCGCCTCGCTTTGCCGGCAAAACCTTTGACAACTTTGTACCTACCGAAAAATCGCAGAAGGTCTTTGACTATTTCAAAGATTATTCAGCCAACTTTGCCGATCGAGTTGAATCCGGCACGAGCGTCATCCTGACTGGTTGTCCGGGTACCGGAAAGACGCATCTGGCATGCGCCCTTCTGTACGAGGCAAAAAAGCAGGGCTACAGCGTGCGTTTTACTAATGTCCGGAAACTCGTGCGATCGGTACGAGATACATGGAAGGAAGAAGCGGCCGAATCTGAATCTCAGGTACTCGATCACTACATCGATCTCGATCTGCTTGTCATAGATGAAGTTGGCGTACAGGCCAAAAGCGAGAACGAGCAGCACATTCTTTTCGACGTTCTCAATGGCCGCTATGAAAACGTCAAACCCACGATCATCTTGAGTAACGAGGATTTGGCAACCATCCGGGAGATCATCGGAGAACGTGCCTATGACCGCTTACGCGAGGGTGGCGGAAAGGCTTTCGCCTTTGACTGGGACAGCTACCGTCCGAGGGCGCAACTTCCACAGCCTCACATCCATGAGCAGAACAACTTCAAGTTCTACGACATGGAAGTGAAAGACGATGAAAGTTTGCCGTTCTAAGGAGGCGCGATGGGGTTATTTCTTTTTGAACGACTCTTGCAGCTTCCTTTGAATAACAAAGGGCGAAATCAAAATTTGGACAAGGGCGTTCACAAGCTGTGCCGATTTCAGTGCAACTTCGACAGAGTCCCTTCCGCTGAAATCAATTTCTGCGTTGTGCGAGTTCCCATGCGCGCTGCTGTCGCCGACATCCTTGACTGTCATAAAGATGCTTTCGAGTTCCGGAGGAAGGCCCAAGGATTTGATTTTTGTTTTCAGCCAGGAGGCGTGATCAAAACCTTCGGTGTTGTGCAGTTCGGCAATGGAATCGCACAGTCTTTCAAGGCTTACGCGAAGCAGAGCGCAGGCAGAACGAGGAGAAAGGTAGGTGATACGTTGAGCTTCGACAAACAGCTCTTTCACCGATTCCGGCATGTCCTCGCAAGGCTCAATACCAAGTGGTACGGGATAGATCATTTTTTTGTCTTTCCAGATGGTTATTTGCCGACACGTAGAGCAGTGGCTGATGTGGAAAAGCTCAACGAAGTAATTTCGAGGAACTTCAAATGACGAGGTCGAGTACAGGCCATATGAAAAATCCACATCGGACTTTCCACTTTTTGACATCAACGTGGACCAACGCATTTGACTGGCGATATGGCAATGCGGGCAAGTGAAGTGTGAAGCCCCACGGGAAGGAGCGATAAATGATGACATACGCAACCTTTGTACGAAACAGAAATCAAAAAACCGAACAGGCCTTTCAGGCTATCGAGGACGCTAAGCGAATTTTGGCAGACCTGGAGCAAATCACTGTTCGGGCAGCCGACGGAAAGCTTCCGGACATAGGCGAGACGGCACACCTGACTCACGGCTTGCGTGAATCCGTCGATCGAATCTTGGTCGGGATCGTGGAATCGGCGACATTGCCGGGTGGACAGGAGGCGCTGGCGATGATGGATGCGGCGCACATTCGGCCGGTGGAGGAGGCGCGATGAAGGCAATTCAACACGATTCTGACTGCGCAGTGCACAACGAGCCGGCAATTCCCGCCGGCCCGTGCGACTGCGGAGCGCAGGCTAAACATGAGCGTCGATTCGCAACATGGCTTTGTCAGCTGGGTTGTAAAACGGCCTTACGCCTTCGAAACAGGTTGGCGTCACCTCTATGGCGGCTATCTTCAACAGCGAAAACAAGTGCCAGTCGGGCACTTTGCCGCTTTTGCTTGTACCTGCTGTTTGGAAGCCGCGTAGTGCGGGCTTGCCTGCAGTCGTCACCCCAAGCAGGAAAGGTTCTACGACACGGTGATGCCCGTCGTAGGTGAATGTGACAACACGTCTGTTTTCGATGGCAAAGATCAGATCGTCGGCTACGGACATAAAAAATCCTCCGTGATTTGGTTGTTGGTCGTGTTGGGGAACACACCGCAATCATCTCACGGGGGACCAAACAAGGAGAAGAAATGAGCTTTATCGATGTTTCTCAGTGGGCTGCGATTCTGATCTTGGCAGCGTGTACTGCCTTCAACGGCTTTTGTCTGGCGAAGGTTTGGGAGTTCGTCAAAGAGGAAATTGTGAAACCGCTTTTTGGGGCAAAACGATGAAGGTACTCGACAGAGATAAAGACGCATACAACGAGGGTAGGAGCGCGGCTATGCGTGGAGAAGCCCTCAACCAATACCAACCTAGCTACAAGCGTCGTCCTGATCTCTGGACGCGTTTTCAGCTCGGATTCCTAGATGCAATTAGAGACATGCGCCGGGCCAAAGCCAAGGAGTCGAAAAAACATGTTCGCTGAAGGTTACGCCAAGGCCCGACTCTACGCGAAGGGCCGCATGAAGTCCGGACAGATGAATCGGACGGAGAAGGCTTACGCGGCCTGGTTAGAGGCAGAGAAGCACGCCGGCAGGATCATGGCCTACTGGTTCGAGGCTCTCAAGCTGAAGATCGCTGAAGGTGCTTGCTTCTATACGCCGGACTTTCTTGTTCTTCGCCCGGACGGCACGCTCGAGCTGCATGAGGTTAAGGGGTCTCCGGCCATATTCGCTGACGACGCCAAAGTGAAGGTCAAGGCTTGCGCCACGCAGTACCCCTTCCCGGTCTTCGTCGTTTTTCCAAAGAAAAAGAGTTCAGGAGGTGGCTGGGATGTCCAGTGTTATTAAGGATGCTTTCGATGGCGCGCACGAAAAAATCGGGATCTCAACTTTGCTTCCGTCCGTGGCAACAGCTCGACTTGTTTCCGCAGCTCAAAAGTGCCGAGAGCTCCCCATCGGATCCATCCCGAGAAAGAAGATGCTCGACAAAGCAATTGAAGAAGCCAGAGCCATGTGTCCACAAGCCTTCAGGCGATCGGATGACACTAGTGGCTGTGAGCCTAAACGGAATCCGGGTCGGTGAGGATTCGCCTCATGCTAAGTACACCGACAATGAAATTGATTCAGTCTTCAGACTGCTTGATGAGGGATATTCATTTGCGAATGTGGCGCGGATGATGGATATGCCGAAATCTACAGTTTGGGCGATTGCGAAAGGTTTGATGAGAGCAACAGTGGTGGATAGATGGGAAAAGAGACTGTGCAGGAATTGACTGACAAACAGGTCAGGTTCGTTGAGGAATATTTGGTTGATTTCAATGCCACTCAGGCAGCCCTTCGTGCTGGGTATTCTCCGAAAACTGCAAGCAGAATTGGGCCGGAGCTACTTGGAAAAACTTGTATTGCGAGAGCAGTTGAACGGGGAATGAAAGACGCCGCGAAGAAGTGTGAGCTCACTCGCGCGGAGTTGGTTCGCATGAATATTGAGTTCTACAAAATCAATTCGAATTTGGTTCCAAAGAACAACTTTGACGGTGAACAGGCGAGAAACGAAAAAGGCGAATTGGTATGGAAGATGGTCGATGCAGCGGCTGCCGGAAAGGCTCTAGATATGCTCAACCGGTACAAGAACCTTTACGAAAAAGACAATAAGCGTGAACTTGCCGGCGGTCTTTTGTTCTCGTGGGGCGTGCAGGAATAAAGCAAATGCAGAAGGTTGTCATTCCGTACACACCGCGCTATCCGCAGACCGAAATCCATGGACTGCTGGAGTCACACCGCTTTTCGGTTCTGGTCGCGCATCGACGAATGGGCAAGACCGTGCTGGCCGTCAATCACCTGATCAAGCGCGCCATCACAGACCAGAAGGAGCGAGGCTTCTACGCTTACATCGCGCCTTTTCGCATCCAGGCTAAGGCTATCGCTTGGGCATACCTCAAGCACTACACGGCGCCGATCCCGATGCTGAAGGTCAACGAGGGAGAGCTTTCGATCACGCTTCCGAACGGTGCAGTGATCCGCATCTTCGGTGCCGATAATCCGGATGCACTTCGCGGGCTGTACTTTGACGGTGTTGTGATGGACGAGGTAGCGCAGATGAAACCTGAAGTCTGGGGCGAAATCATTCGACCGGCTCTTGCCGACCGTAACGGTTGGGCTGTGTTCATCGGTACGCCCAAGGGGGTGAACCTTTTCTCACAAACCTACGACAAGGCTCTGGAGCTGATGAGCAAAGGAGATCCGGAATGGATTGCCATGCTCTACTCAGTTGATCAGACGAATGTCATCCCGGAAAAGGAGCTGGCTTCCCTCAAAAACGAAATGAGCGAAAACGAGTTTCGGCAGGAATTCTTGTGCGACTTCAATGCGGCCGCGGATAACGCATTGATTTCGATTGACCTTGTGCGAGAGGCTGCAACTCGCCAATATCGCGAACATCAATACGCATCAGCGCCCCGAATCATGGGCGTGGACGTGGCTCGCTTTGGCTCGGACAGTTCTGTGATTTTCAAGCGGCAGGGACTTGTGGCCTTCGAGCCGATCATCATTCGCAAGTTTGACAACGTAGCCGTGGCGCAGCAGGTTGCGATGCAGATCGTCGAGTTCAAGCCGGATGCAGTATTCATCGACTTGGGGGAAGGTGCCGGCGTCATCGATAAACTGCGGGAGCTTGGGTTTACCGTCACTGAGGTGGCCTTTGGTGGTGGCGCAAACGAGCCCGACAAATACGCCAACCGGCGCATGGAAATGTGGTGGAACATGGCCGAATGGCTGCGTTCAGGCGGCGCAATTCCGCCATCCACATTGCTGCAGGCTGATCTCAGCGCACCTACCTATGGGTTCAACAACAAGGGTCTCAAGATTCTCGAAGCAAAGGACAAGATCAAAGAACGCCTGGGCAGGTCAACTGACCTTGCAGATGCCCTTGCGCTCACATTTGCTTCGCCTGTGATGCCAAAGATCGACCGCAACTTTGCCAGGCAGATCTATGGCGGCGGGCAGGAGTACGACCCGGACAGAGAGTTTGATCAGCAGTGGAGACGTTAAAGGACTCTCATCTAACAGTTTTGTAGGAGCACATCATGATTTCTCACTTCGAAGTTACCACTCTTATTTCCATCATTGCCTTTCTTGCTGGTATTGTTTTCGGGTTGTACATCAATTCTGATAAGAGAAGGTAGCCATGACTGAGTCAGACAACCAGCAGCAAGAAAAGGCCCCTACTCAAGCCGAAATAGTCAGGCTTCGGAGTCGGTTCAATAATGCCGAAGCCAAGCTTGAAAAGCTTGAGGCTTTAATTGAAACTTTCGAAAAAGAACACGGATCGATTGACCAGGTTAACGAATGGTTGCAGAACGTTGAGCAATTAAGGAAAAATATCGAGACGAAGCACCAGGAATGTGTGAATGCAGTTGATCAGGTAAAAACCGATTTTGATGATCTGATTGCTCAAAAGACTCAGGAGATAACCTCAATTGTCGAAAATGAGTCTAAAAAATTAACGACGCAGGTTCAGGAAAAAACTGGAGAAACTTCGGATTTAATCCAAAAGGCGTTAACTGAATTTGAAGAAAATCTCTCAAATCAGCAATCTGAAGTAGATCAGTTGTTAACACAAACAGATGAAGACGCAAAAAAGATTCAAAGTGCTCGCGATATTTCCGAGGATGATCAAGTAGCAATTTCGACAATTAGAGCGGAGTGCCAGAAGCAAAAAGAAATCGTGGATCGCCATTTGGCCACGATAGCCAAAATTCTTGATGATGCTCAAAAGGCGCTGACATCCGCAACGAGTGCAGGTCTTGCCAAGGATTTCGAAGCTCAGAAACAAGCACTAAAAGATAGTCAGTCAAATTGGTTGATGGTATTGATTATCTCTTTGGTGATTGCCGCAGCGATTGCTTATTCCAGATTTGATTCAATGCTTGCTCTATTGTCATCAAAGGAACCAGTGTCTGATTTCAATCTTTTGATAAATTGCCTACTTTCTGTTACGGCTATAGCCGCCCCTGTTTGGATTGCTTGGTTAGCTACAAAACAGGTTGGCTACAACTTCAGATTAAGTGAGGACTATGCATTTAAGGCGGCTACCGCAGCTTCGTTTGAGGGATTCAGAAAAGAAATTGAAGCTTTGGCGCAGGAAGATGAAACCAATAATGAACTAAGAGCCCGTCTACTTACTACGATTCTTGATAGGCTTGATGAACAGCCACTGAGATATGTCGATAAACAAACTGCAGGAAGCCCCATTCATGAGCTGTTGCAGAAATTACCGTGTATTGCTAGTATAACGTTTGCTAAATAAGGCTATTAATTAACTCATGGACCTCGTCAAGCTTCCATCGCCAACGGAAAGGTACGGGGTCTACGTTGGTTTCATCGATCCATTTCGCAATGTGATCTCTCAGCTCCTCCTTCGAATTGACACGAAGACCGCGCAAGCTTTGGCGTGCCATCTTACTGAAGAAAGCCTCGATGAGATTGAGCCACGATGCATGCTTCGGTGTGAAGATGAACTGAAAGCGGCCTTTCCTCGTGTCAAGGTAAGCGCGCGTCTCTTTCGACGTGTGGATCGAATGATTGTCCAACACAATGAAGATCTTGCATTCTTTGGCATACGTTTCATCAATCATTTTGAGGAAGTCGACAAAGTCTGAGCTCTTGTGACGTTCGCGGATCAGACTGTGTACTTTGCCTGTAATCAGATCGATGCCGGCAAGCAGAGAAAGCGTTCCGTGGCGGCGATATTCGTAGTCACGCCGCGTGAAGCCCTTCCCGGGTTGCGGCGACCGATCGGGATGAATGTTCCCAATAGCTTGAATTCCCGGCTTCTCGTCATAAGAAATATAGACGGTGCCGTTCGGTTGCGATGCCCCCTCGAGCGTATCGATGAAGCGAAGGTCAATCTCTACTCGCTTGTAGAGAAGAAGGACTTCCTGCGCTTTAGCTTCAAAATCAGGATCCTTTTTCTCCAGGTAATAGCGGATACGGTGCGGCTTGATCTCACCTTCTTCGAGAATTGTCCAGATCGTAGACTTGGAGGCTTTCCCAAGAGAGTCCCCAAAGTGGTGTTCCTCCGCATGCTTGCGTACGTAGACCGCAAGAGTTTCCATTGACCAAAGCGCTTGCGTCGGCCCATCCGGCAAATCCTTCGGCGGCGTGCAGGCCAGAGAACGTACCCAAGTACGCGCATCATTACTGATCGTTGCAGGGCGTCCGCTGCGCTTGAGATCCTCCAGAGCCATCATTGGACCGATCTGTAATGCCTTCCGCAGAAAACGGGCGACCGCGCTCACCGAAAGCTTGGCTTCCTCTGCAAGCTCCTTTTGTGGCTTTCCGCTGGCCGCGCCTAGCAGAACTCGGGCGCGTTGCACTTGGCGATGCTCTGCCGTGCGTGAATTGGCGATCTGAGTCAATGAGGTAACTTGTTCTGGAGTGAGAGTTAGAGGGGTAACGATGGGGCGGCCGCGAGGCATGAGGAGGCTCCAGTAGATGAGGAGCCTCCAATTATACCAGAACCAGCTATTTAATGGCTTTATTTACAGAACGTTATACTAGGAAGGAGAATTCAGTCAAGGAGGAAGGAGAAAAATCCTGAGGTCGTGTTCCCAGTGAAGGCACTCGAGTGCTACAAGCATTGGGAAGCACGTAACGCTGAGTAACTGATCTCGCGCAACCCCGCTTCGGCGGGGTTTATTTTGACCCGAATGCTGAATTTGATCGGGTTTGGAGAAGGTGATTATGTAGGATCAAAGGCAACAGTTTTAAGTCCAACCAATTGGTAATGGCTAAACTCTAGGGGGATCAATGGGTGAGGTATTGCTCTGGCCTGTTGCCTCATGATGTTTTTGTAAACAGCCTCAAGTTCGTCGTCAGTTTCTAGCAATGGCACGGCTTCTGGATAAAGGCACAATGTTTCGATCACGGCAGCCGAGGATTTGGCGAGGGTGTTCGACCGGTTATTTCCTCCGTGAACGTCAAGGTATTGCTGAAAAACTATTGTGCGACAAATGGCAAACAGTGCGCCCTTATTCATGTGGTCGCGGATCGGAACATCAAAAACCAGACGCTTGAAGTGAATGTCAAGAAGAAGATCCTCAAGAACAGTGGTTAGAACCCTGAGACAGTCTTTACTTGAATTGGGATCAATGACCTCCAGAACCGTATAAATCGGGTTATATGCCAAGAGTGAAAGCTTTTTCGGCACAAGGAAACCTGCACGCAACAGAGTCCAATACGATTTGTCTACGTCGACCATGTTCGCCCCGTCTTTGAGCATATCTATTCGTCCATAAACCTTGCCTCATGCTCGCAACAATGCCGGCATGAGATTCGAGACAGTTTCACCAATTGAGTTTGTCAAGCGCTGTCGGGATTTGTTCGACCAAAACTACGCCGAAGCAGCGCTCCCTGGGCATCAGTTTAACCTTGATGAGAGTGCTTATGTCCAGTATGAGAAGCAGACTCCCTCCTTTGCCATAGTGGCCTATGACGGCGAAGTCCTTGCCGGATTTTGCTCTGTCTTTGTGAGTTTTCATCAGCACACATCCGAAGTAATGGCAACAAACGACGCCATATTTGTGCGGCCCGAATACCGGTCTGGGATTCTTGCCGGACAGCTTTTTGTGAAAGTTGAACGAGAAGCCAAAGCACGCGGCGCCGTGGCCTTCCAGTGGATTGTTCCTGTCCGGTCTCCTCTTTACAAGGCACTTCTCGTACGCACTCCAAAAGAATCTCGTCAGTGGTGCCAGGTCATGTTTCTCAGGAATTTCTAGCCATGAGTAAAGAACAATCGCAGACAGACGCAGAACTCGCACGACGTTATCTCAAAAAGCGTCGTGTGACCGGATCACAGAATAAGGAGGTCTAAATGGGCGGTTTTATCAGCAGTGTTTTTAATCCTATCAAAACGATCAGCAAGGTCTTTGGTCATGAGAGCAGTGCTGAGAAGCGTGCTGAAAAACAGCGTAAGCAGTACGAAGAACAGGCCAAGCGTGATGAGGCTAACCGTTCGCAGGCGCAGCGTAAGGAACACGGCACAGATGCAGACCTCTCTGATCTGCCCGGCATGGGTGACGTAGATGCGGGTGGCGGCATTGATACCGGGCTTACGGGGCTGGGAGGCGTCACTGATGATGAACTCAAGCTTCAAAAGCGTAAGCCTTTAGGAGGCTAATCATGGGGCAGTACATTGCGGGCGGCATTTTGGGAACGCTTACCAGTTTGCTCAATTTCGGCGTTCAGCAAAAGTCTTTGAAACAGCAGTCGGAACTTGCCGATAAACAGTACCAGGCAAGTAAGACCGCTTATGAGCTTGAACAGCAGGAACGAGCCAAAGTCAACGGCAACCAGCCCGATCTCGAGGCTCTTCTGGATGCCAATACGGGTTCGACCCGGGCGCCGACAGACTTGACTGGAGGCCGAGTTAAGAGAAGCAAACTCTTCAATGCCGGCAGTACTTCTCTCGGGGTGACAGGCAATGTCGGTCGATCTTAAGCACCTCAGTCAAATTTTTGCCGGACTCAAGAAGGAGCGCAGCGGATGGGAAAACCTTTGGCGCGACATTCGCGACTACGAGGTGCCTGATCTTGGGTGCTTTGAGGGTGAGACTCCGCATGACGGCGGCAAGCGTTATCAGCGTCTCTATGATGCCGAGGCCGCGGAAGCTGCTGACATTATGGCGGCTGGTCTTTTGTCCGGCTTGAGTTCTCCGTCGCGGCCTTGGTTGCGTCTTACAACGATGGATCCGGATCTCGACGAATCCCCGGATGTGAAGCAGTGGTTGGCCGACATCCAACAGGCGATGCTGATGCAGTTTGCCAAGAGCGAAACATACAACAGTCTGCATCGCTCTTATCTCGAACTGACTGCTTTCGGCACGGCGTGCTCGATCATTCAGAGACATCCGGAAAATGTCATCGACATGCTCAATCTCACGGTGGGCGAGTATTGGCTTGCCTGCGACCCATACGGACGAGTGGATACGCTGTTTCGTCGCCTTTCAATGACGGTCAAGCAGATGGTGCAGCGCTTCGGACTAGATGCCGTCAGCAATGACGTTCGCAAATGCCTGCGAGACAATCCGTTTGAGCGCAGAAACATCATTCACGCGATTGTGCCGCGCGTTGATCGCGACATTATGAAGGCGGACAAACTCAACAAGCCGTTTGCCTCCGTCTACTGGGAAGAAGGCCGAGAGAATGATCCAGCACTCGAAGAGTCCGGCTTTGATGAGTTTCCTGCGCTTTGTCCGCGTTGGCTGATTACCGGAAGTTCTGTCTACGGGCGAGGGCCGGGTGCAAAAGCATTGTCCGCTTCCAAGTCGCTGCAGCGGTTGCACAATCGCTTGGCAACGCTTACCGACTATCTTACGAATCCGCCTGTTCAATATCCGACCAAACATCGAGCTTTCCTGGATATGTATCGACCGGGCGGGCGAATTCCCGTGGATCCCAGTGACAACGAGGCCATTCGAACCGCTTGGGAAGTTCGCACGGATCCGGCTTTGATTGACGCACTGATTGAGCGACGCCGCCAGGAGATTCAGCGCTACTTCAAGGTGAACATTTTCCAAATGATTGCCGCTTCCCAAGACGGACAGCGAACGGCCACTGAAATCGAAGCGCTCAATCAGGAAAAAATCATGGTCATGGGGCCGATTCTTGAGCGACTGCACACCGAGCTTTTGGATCCGCTTGTAAGCAACGCATTTGCTCTGATGGTCAAGGCCAACAAGATTCCTCCGGCTCCCGAGTCCATGTACGGCAAGGAATTGAGCATTGAGTACATCTCGGTTTTGGCCGAGCAGCAGAAGGCTTCTTCCGTGAGCGGCATCCTCAACACGGTGCAACAGATCGGATTGATTGCGCAATTGCGACCGGAAGTGCTCGACAAACTGGATGCAGACAAGGCGGTTGATCTTTTGGCCGATATGAACAATGTGCCGCCTTCCATGATTGTCGCAGGACAACAGGTGGCGCTCATCCGCACCCAACGTCAGCAGGAGCAACAAGCCATGCAACAGCAGGCCATGGCCGCACAGAGCGCTTCGGCACTGCGCGATCTTGGGCAGGCTGCGGATTCTCAGGCTCTGCAGCAGGCCGTTGTTGATAACGGACAGGAGATCGTATGACAGCCGTCCATAAACCTCAAGACTTCGATGCGACACTGCCTGCAGATCCGGGCATTTTTGCCGAGCTGCAAGCCAAGGAAGAGCTCAAACGGCAACGAGAGCTTGAAGAAAAGCGTTTGGACAACGCTTTGGCTTCGGTTCTCGATACCGACTCCGGCAGGAAAGTTTTGAATTGGATATTGGGCCTCACCGGTATTAACGATTCGTGCACGAGCACGGATGCCATGCAGATGATGGCTCTTTCGGCAAGACGCGATGTGGGTCTTCAAATCAAAGGCAGGCTGAGGGCTGCAGGTCTCGTCTGCAATCTGGAGGAAGAACAGTAAATGAGTGAAGTAGACGCTGGAGTCAACATGCCGGATATGGAGCCGGCAACGCCTCCCGCCGACGGAAGTCCTACGGCAACAGAGCCGACATCAACTGAACCGGCGGGCAATCCATCTGCCAATGATCAGCACGGCGGAATGAATGATTCGTCTGCGGCAGGACAAAACAATGATCCGATTCCGCCGCAGGAATCGAAGCCCAATGAATGGCTCGGAGCTCCAGAAAAGGGTTACACCGCCGACGGGTTTGATCTGCCGGAAGGCTATGAGGTTGATGACACGACGGCCGAAGGACTTGCCGGGGTTTGCAAGGACTTAGGCCTAAGCCAGAAGGCGTTCGCCACGATCGTCAACCGCATGACTCCGGTGCTTGAGCAGGCGCAGCGCGAACAGCTGGCCACGATCAAGCAGAACAACCTCAAAGCGTTTGCCGCGGACAAGGAGTTGGGCGGCTCTCGAGCCAAGGCAACGATTGCGCAAGCAAAGGTCGCTTATGAAAAGTACTGCCCTGAGGACTGCCGTCAGATCCTTAATCAGTTGGGGCTCGATGCGCACCCGGGAATGATCAAGATGTTCTACCGGCTCTCGCAGATGCTTTCCGACGATATGACGCCGCGCTCGTCCGGCAGTGTGCAGAACGGCTACGACCTGGCGAAGTTTTTCAACAACTCCAAGATGAATTAACAGCAGAGGAAAAATATGGCAGAAGCACAGTATCCTACCCTCGTTGACGTGGCCTCCCGCATGGATGCCAACGGCGACATCGCCCCGATTGCCGAAGTTCTGTCGAAGAACAACGCAATCCTGCGTCACATTGGCTGGCAGGAATGCAACATGACCGAAGGCCACAAGCATTCGCTGCGCACGGGCATTCCTGAACCGACATGGCGAGGCCTTTATGAAGGCGTTCAGCCCACGAAAAGCACCACGGCAAGCGTGGTTGACGTGACCTCCAACGTCGAAATGTATACCGATGTTGACTGCGATTTGGCAGACATCAATGGCAACACCTACCAGTTCCGCATGTCCGAACAGACAGCGAGTTTCCAGGGTATGGCCAATTCGGTTGCGACGGCGCTGTACTACGGTGACAACGACAAGGACATCCGCAAGTTCACAGGGCTGGCTACGCGCTACAACACCTTGAGCAAGAAGGTTCCGTGCGCTAAGAACTGCATCAGCGCAATTGACTCTTCTTATGCTGAAACGCCGGATGGCTACACGTCCATCTTCATTGTGAACAAGGATCAGTTCATCGGCCTGTATCCGAAGGGGTCCAAGTACGGCCTGAGCCACACTGACAAGGGGCAGGTCACGGTTACTGCACCTGACGGCAAGGGAAACATGGAAGCCTACCGCGACCACTACAAGTGGCAGCCGGGTGCGGCTCTCATGGACTGGCGAGGTTGCGTGCGTGTCTGCAACATTCCTGTGAAGGACGGTCAGATCGATCTGACGAGCGACTCTTTGGTCAAGACGCTCATCGTGGCCAAGAACCGCATTCCGTCGAGCTTGCGCAAGAACCTCGTGATGTTTATGCCCACCGAAGTTTTCACGGCTCTTGAAATTGCGGCCTACGAAAAGAGCACCAACGCTCTGAAGATTGTCGAAGCGGCAGAGCAGTTCAAGACTCACTTCTTCCAGATCCCGATGGAAGCCGACGATGCCATCAGCCTGAACGAAACCAAGGTTTCCTAAGGAGGAACAAAACAATGCGAGTTGATTATCTTTCGATGTTTTCCAAGTCTCAGGTTCTTAGCGCCGCGTCTGCCGATTCGGATGTTCTGGATATCCAGAAGGCAGGCATCTCTGAAGGCGTGGGCTATATCTTCGTGCGAAACGAAACGGCGGTAACGGGGCTGGCAACCGTCAGTCTCCAGGGTTCTGACGACAATGGTGAAGACGATGATTACGCCGACATCGTGACCTTCCCCGTGACGGATCTCACGATTGGCGGCGGTGTCAACATCCCTGTCCCGCAGGGCCTGCCGCGTTACTTGAAACTTGTCTACAAGGCCGCGGCGAGTTCGACGCTTTCTGGAACGGTGTCTGCCGGCTTTACGTTGCAGGTCGATTCGCCGCGCGGCAAGCGTATCGGTGACTACGAAGCCAATCCGAACTTCGCCGTTTAAGGAGGTGATCCTTCATCTCACCGCAGAGTGCAGGCTTTGCGGTGCCCTACGGGAATCCTTGACGGGGTTCCCGTTTCTTTATGGAGAAAATGAATGTCCACTGCTGTAGACATTTGCAACATGGTTTTGGCTTATCTTGGCGACAGGGCGACGGTCACATCAATTGATCCGCCTGAAGGCTCCCCCCAAGCTGATCATTGTGCGCGTTTTTACCCGATTGCTCTGGGGCAGATTCTGCGTGCCGGAAGTTGGTCGTTTGCGACGGTGAGAAAGCCGCTTTCGCGTGTTACGGATGTGCCTAAGGGAGCGAATTTTGCTTATGCCTATCCGTCTGACTGCATTGAACTGCTCTCTGTTCATGATGAAGGCGGCAGTCATATTCGGGAATATTCCGTGGGGCGATCCGGCGATGCTCTCGTGCTTCTGACGAGGGTTCCCGTTGGTTGGGTTGTGTACAGCACTTCTGAAACGCCAGCAGAGGTGTTGCCATCAGATTTTGCCGATGCTCTGGCGCACCTTCTGGCCTCCAAACTTGCCGGTGCCATGCTTACAGGAGCGAGCGGTGCTCAGATGGCTGAGGAACACCTAAAGATTTACCTCACACTTTTGAAAGACGTTATGCAGCGCGACGCCAAACAGTTCGATCAGGTTTCACGTTATCACAGTCCTTTGGTTGGCGATATGCGTCTTCCGGCTGAACCGGAGGTTCACTATGGCATTGACTAAGACAATACAGCTCTCCTACGCTGGCGGTGAAATTAGTCCTGACATGTACGGACGCAAGGACGACACGCGCTACCAAAACGGCCTTGCCAAGTGCCTGAATTTTATCTGTCTACCTCAGGGGCCGATCCGTAACAGACCTGGCTTTGAGTTTGTGAACGAGTGCGGTATTGAAGATAAACCTGTGCGCTTGATTCCGTTCACATACTCTGCCGGCCAGACCATGATTGTGGAACTGGGCGATAAGTACGCGAAGTTTCACAGCTACGGCGCCACGCTCGTAAATGACGACGGCACACATTACAAAATTGAAACACCTTGGGCTGCAGAGGATATATTTGACCTCGTTTTTGTCCAGTCCGGCGATATCGTGACTTTCGTCAGCGACAAGTACCCGCCAACCGAACTCCGTCGCTATGGAGCGCGTGACTGGAGAATCCAGACGGTTCAGATCAATACAAAACTTGCAACGCCTACAAACGTCAAGGCAGAGCGAGTGACTCAGGCTTCGGATGACCCGAACAAAGACAAGTACACAATGAAGTACCGTGTCTCGTGCCTGAACGAGGACAAGACTGAAGAGAGCGAAGCAAGTGACATTGTCGAAGTTGTGGCAAACCTCTACAGCTACGGTACAACTGTCAAGATTTCATGTGATGAAATGCCGGGAGCGGCCTTCTATCGTTTCTATAAAAACCAAGGCGGTTTGTACGGTTACATCGGCGATTCTGAAACACCGGAAATCATTGATGACAATATCACGCCAAAAACGGATGTCACCATTCGTCGGTTCGACGATGTTTTTATTGCCGCCGGAGGAATTGAATCAGTAGCTATCGACTTTAGTGGAAGTAACTACGGAAGTACCGGCGGAATTGAAAAGGTTTCGCCAGCTGGCACTGATATTGAAACCGAGGAAGAGGTAAGACTTCCGATCAATCTTGAAAGCTACGACCTAAACTCCCAGATTTACGTAACCGGTGGTGGAACGGGAGCAGAGGTAGAAGCTATTTTCGAAGGATCGTCGCTTGTCGGGTTTACGGTGATTGCTCCTGGAGCCGGGTATTCAATTGAAGAAAGCGAGGTTCGGTTTAAGGATTCCGAAGGAAAGGACAAACTTAAATTTCCTTGTTCCGTCAATAACGCGCCAGGGATCACGATAACGGATCCAACTGGAAGCGGAGCTGAACTCGAAGCTATTGTCAATGATGGAAAGATCACAGGAGTCCAAATTCTTGACCACGGACAGGGTTACACAAACCCTGTATTGACTGTGCAACCCACGGCGGGAGGTAGTGGTGCTGTTTTGAAGGCGACGACGGTATCTCACGGCGACTATCCGAGAGCGGTTGGATACTTCGAACAGCGACGTATTTTTGCGGGACTTACAACGGATCCGCAGCGGGTGCTTATGACAAAAAGCGGCACTGAATCGGACATGAGCTACAGCCTGCCCTACCGTGACGATGACCGGATCAGTTTTCAGATTGCAAGCCGTGAATTCAACGCCATTCAACATGTCGTGAGCCTGTCGAATCTTTTGCTTCTGACGGTCGGAATGAGTTTCCGGATTAGCCCGCAGGACGGATCTGTCATTACTCCGGACTCAATTACAGCGAAGCCACAGAGCAACGAAGGTGCCTCTCGTGTGATGCCGCAGATCATCAATAACTCCGCAATTTACTGCGCTGCACGCGGCGGGCATGTTCGAGAGATTGCATACCAGTATGCCGCGGGAGGATATGTTTCTAACGATTTATGCCTGCGAGCAACGCACCTGTTTGACTTCAAAACGATTAAGGACTCTGCCTTATCGCGTGCCCCGATTCCAATTGTCTGGTTTGTGAGCTCAGATGGAAGCCTTCTGGCACAAACTTATATTCCTGAGCAGGAAGTCAACGCATGGTCGCAGCTTGTCACAGACGGAGTATTCGAATCCGTTGCTTCTGTCGAAGAAGGTGACGAAGATCATTTGTACGTTGTCGTGCGCCGTGAAGTCAACGGTCAGACACGTCGATACGTCGAGCGCATGGCGTCACAGGCCGCGCCTGAAATTCAGAACTCTTTCTTTGTAGACAGCGGCGCGGCTTACGAAGGCGATCCCGCAACAATGATCTCGGGGCTTGATTGGCTTGAAGGCAAAACCGTATCGATTTTGGCTGACGGTGCTGTGATGCCACAGCAGGTTGTGACTGACGGTAAGGTTATGCTTGATTATCCGGCAAGCAAGGTAGTTGTAGGCTTACCGTATATGTCTGATGCCCAAACGCTGCCGGTACTGATGCAGGATACATCGCTGGGAAGCGGCCGCATGAAGAATGTCACCCAGATTTACCTGCGCGTGTACAAATCTTCAGGCATCTTTGCCGGTCCGTCGTTCGAAGAGCGCGACCTTGCAGAATACAAGCAGCGCACCACGGAATCGCCTGGCAGCCCTCCTGCTCTCTACACAGGAGAACTCGAACTGCGTCTATTCCCTGCTTGGCAGGACTCGGGAACAATCTGCGTGCGGCAAAGAGATCCGTTACCGCTGACTATTCAGAGTGCTGTTTTGACTGTGAGCACTTGATTTGTCCATAAACAATCGGCTCTGCGGGATACCCTCTTTTAGAAGATTTAAAAGGTGGTTCCGCAGATGCCAAGCAATCAGTTTTTCTATCCATCAAGCTACGCGCAGACGCAAGGCCAAGCAACCGGTACAGGCAGCACTTCCGAAGCAATTGAAGCCAATGCCAACGCAATGGGCATGATCCCGGGAGGTTTCGGAACGGGTTTCAAAGTCGGGTATACGGCAGGCAATGTTCTCACGGGACCTTTCTTGTCGTACAGAGCGGCAAAACAGGAAAAGCGGTCTCTGCAAATGCAGGCTGATATTGCAAATCTGCAGTCTGCAAGCTACCACACTGCCGCAGACGATGCTAAACGAGCAGGACTCAATCAAGCCGCAGCCATTGGGTATCAAGCCGGACAGGCAAAGTCATCAGCCAAAGTAAAGCAGGCCGCATCCGGCGTTCGTGTAGGGGGCTCGGGATCCTCCGCAGAGGTTCTCACCTCCATTGATATTTCCAAAGAAATGCAGATTAATCAGGTGATCGCAAACTCCGTGGCGCAGTCATGGGGTTATCGCCGCACTGCTGTGGACTATTCAAACAAGGCTCTTTCTTATGAGTGTGCTGCCAACGGTATCTCTCCTTGGGCCGCAGCTATTACGACTCTTGTTGGTTCACTCACCTCTGTGGCCAGTCCTTCGAAAGAGGATCAGGCAAACGGCACTGCCGACTGGCAGGACTTTGCTTCGTTCGGCAAGGGAATCGGTTCGTTCTTTAGCAGCGGATCCGGAAACTCTCTCGGAAGCATGGGGGACTACAGCAGTTTTTCAACCGCATTTTCCAATTCGGGGTTCTAAATGGCAGGAATAACCGTCCCCAATCCTTACGGACAGAACGTTGCAATTGGTCCCACGAACGGCCTCGGCGGGCTCCATGAAGCACCGGAAACGAAATACGGACTTGACAAAGTTGTTGGCGGCGCAGCCAAGGAAGTGGCCGGCGCCGTTTCTCGCTGGCAGGATGAAATCGATCGCACCAATGCCAAAGATGCGATCAACAAAACTCAGCAGCAACTCCGAGATCTTGAAACCAATCAGGAAAACGGATGGGCAAACATCCTCGGTGAAAATGCGCTCAAGCGCCCGGACGGCAAGAGCCTGGTTGATGAATATCAGCTCAAGGCCAAAGAGGTCATCGATACACAACTCTCCGAGCTGAAGACTTCGGCGGCGCGCAAGTATTTCGAGCGGTACGCCGAGACGGCATATCAGCAAAACGGCAACCGCCTGCAGACGCACCTGATCAATCAGCAGAAGATCTACGACAAGGCGGTTTCTGCGGCAACGATCAAAACGGCTCAGGACGATATTCGATCTGGTGACCTGGCACGAATGCGCTCAGGATTTGCCGTTCTGGAGGCTGAATATCAAAACCTGGCCAACAAAACAGGACTGCCCGTAGATCGTTACGAGACGGTTGGGGCGATGCACGCCATTGCCATCGAGAACTTTATTGACGGCAAGAACCCGGATGCGGCAGCCGCTTGGCTCGATGCCAACAAAGGCTCCATGAGCCGGGAGCAAATTCGCAAGGCCCGTGAGCTCATCAAAGCCGGCCAAACAACGGCGCGAGCCGATGAACTGGCTCCGAAGATGATTCACGCTTACGGGGACAGCCGAGCGGAACTTCTCAAAAAGGTGCATGGCATTGAAGACGAAGACCTACGCGAAAAGGTTGAACGTCGCGTCCGAAAGCAACTTGCCGCAGAAGACCAGATCAAGAAAGCGGAGCTCAAAGAAGCAACGGATCAGTACTGGCAATTTGTTGACAACGACGAAGAGCCGCCGGACTCACTCATTGCCGAGATCAAAGAACTTGATCCGGCCAAGTGGAGAAGTCTTCAGAGAGGCAGAGCAAAGCAGTCGGACGAAGCGACCCTTGATGCGCTCAACGATTTATTGACGTATGAACCGCAGAGATTCGCTGAGCTTGATCTCAATGAATATGCAGACAAACTGACGAAGTCTGATCAAAGGGTCTATCTCAAGGCTCAAAACAAACTGGGGGATGCCTCCTTTAAGGACTTCATCAAAACGCTGAAACTACGAATGGATGCCGACAAAGCTTTCAAAAAGGGCGCCAAGAAGAAGGAAGTTATTGCCGCGGCAACCGAGCTTTGGGACGAAGTCAAGGCAAGCCACGCCAAAGGGTACATCGATAAGAGCACATCGGATCAACTGATCGACAGAGTGTTGAGTAAAGAAGACGCAAGTTTTGGAGCCGAGCGAGGCTATCAGATCATCAACAAGCGAGATCACGGGGTGTCAGCAGGACAGGCTCTGGCGGCGGCTGATTTTGAAAACGACGCCACGGATCAAGAACTCAACGAAATTTTGCGACGCAATGGCGTTACGCAGAAAGTGACACAAGAGCAGGCGAACTTTGCACGGCAAATTGCCAATGGCTACGGATTGCCGCCGGGGATTATGCAGCAGGCCACTGAAATGGCTCGCGAAGCTGCTCGTGTTCGGGGCATCAAACTGACTCAGACATTGATCAACAAAACTGCAGAAAAAATCGCATTCGGACAGAATCAAAAATGACAGACAACCTTGACCTCGCTTTTCAGGCTATTGACGAACTGGCGGCGCAAGAGCAGGCTCGCGGTCAACAGGCTGCGACTCAACCTGCGGCTTTACCGCAAAGTCCGACTGCAGCGGAGCCCGAGTCACGCGAACGTTGGAACCCAGCTTTTGATGTCATCGACGAGATGCAGACCGAGCGTTCTCGTTCTTCCCGCGCTTTGATAGATGGTGACGCTACGAAGGCTGCCCAGGTACGAGACCTTTCAGAGCGGTACGGCACAAGCCGCACGGCGGCAGAAATCAACTTCGAGAGTCTTTTTGCTCAAGCCAATCGAGATGACGCGGACGAGGCGTTAACCGAATCGCCGGCTTTGGCACATTGGTTTGCAGAGAATCAGAAAGATGCGCCGATTTTCAAAAAAGATCTCGGACTACTTTCTCGACTGGAGGAGCATTTCCGCAGAGTGGGATCGCGGTATTCGTCTGACCCAAATGTCGCCGTTGATGCTCAACCAAATGCCCGATATTGGAACACGGAGGACTCGACCGGAGACGAGGCGCTTGACGAGCGAATCACTCCATTGATGAACTCAAGTCAAATTGGACGTGGTGCGCAGGCTGGTTGGCTCATGGGCGAACAAGGGCTGGCGTGGGCAAGAGTAAGCAACGACCGGAACCTTTTAACGAAAGAGTTCAGACAGCAAGACGCAGAAATCGACCGCCGGATCGAGGAGTTGGCCGGAGATGACTCGGATGCGGCGCTCTACAACGCTGGACAAGTTTTGGGCACGATGGCCAAATCAATGATCGGAGGCATGGAAGGCGCAACAGCGGGCGGCGCGCTGGCGACTGCCGGCATGGCCGCAGGTGCCATTCCGGTGGCCGGTCAAGCACTCGCCGGTGCCATGGCTGTCGGAGCAGGCGCTTACGGCACTTATCAACTTGAAGGCGGCCTGCAGCTCAAAACGTTGATCGAACAGGGCGTGCCGTATGATAAGGCTGTAAAGATTGCCTCCGGGGTCGGCTTCGTAAACTCTTTGATCGAGATGGCCGGCATCAAAGTACTTGGTGAGGCTGTCGCTCCGGCCATGCGCGGATTGACATCTCGGTTCGTGTCTAGAACGGCTGCCGCACTTGAAACTCCTTCAATGAGCAAAGCGCTTATCGATACGGCTAAATCCGTGAGCCTTGGTGTCGGGCAGGAAGTCGTCACAGAGTCTTTGCAGGAAGTGACCAATGTTGTCGGCGAAGAAATCGGGCGCCTCTGGGGAGAGACGGGAGCGGAGGGCATCTCCTCGGAGCAGTTCTTCGATCGCATCCTTGAAGTTGCCGAAATGACGGCCAAAGGTTCTGCGGTGCTGGGTGCCTTGGGTGCAGGCCCTGTGATGGCCGGCCACATGCGGCGTATCGCCAAGGCCAATGAAACGCAAGCCTTCTTTGAGGATTTGACACAAACGGTTTCTCAGATGGAAGGTGCCAATCTTTCTCCGGGAGCCACGAAGGAACTCATTGACGGAATTGCTCAAGATGCGGGAGTCGGCACAATCTACATCGACGGCTATGCATTCCGGCAAGTTATGGCTGAGAACAATGTTTCGCCCGAAGATCTCGAGAGGGTGGTTCCCGGCATTTCTCAAAGGGTGGATGCCGCGGCCGTCAACGGCACTGATGTCACGATGAGCACGGGCGACTTTGCGGCACGGCTCGCAGCTTCTCCGTTTGGGCAGAAGCTTGTGCCGCACATGCGCTTGAACGAAAGCGACTTGTCTCAGGCCGAAGGGCAGAGCCTGGAGACGGCTGTCAAACAAATGCGGCGCGCGGCAGTGAAGGAAGCCATCACCCCAGAGGATCAGCGTATCGAAGCCATTGATGATGCTTCTCGGAAGATCCAGGATCAGTTCTTTGAGCAGATCAGCGCCACTGGCAAATTCACTCGCGCAGAGGCTCGGCAGCAGGCCGCCTGGGGCGCCCGAGTTGTGACGAACTGGGCAAAGCGCACGGGAATTCCGGCTGAAAAGCTGATGGATCGAGTTCCTGTTATCTCCACGGATGTGCAGGTTAGGTCTGATGCACAGGGATTTAAGCAGGAATTGCAGTCCTACGGCACTAAATATGAAAGGAAACTTGCGTCAGACGAAAAAGCCTGGGCGGAAGTTGTTGACAGCTTCGAACCGAATTCGAAGTCCTGGATGAAGCCTCATGAGAAGGGTGCTCCGCGACTGATGCTTTCTCAGGTGCCATTGGTTTATTTTGTCGCAAAGGTTTTTCCTCGATCGGTACCACTTTACGCTAGCACACATCTCTTTGATGGCTCGCATCCCGAAATGACGCCAGAGATGCTTAAAGCGCTTCCAAGAGCGCTGACCGAGCCTATTGCGATCTTTTCTTCGAAGACGCGGAAAGGGCGCATTGTGTCAATGGTTGAAATCCAAGACGCCAGTGGCGCAACGGTGATTGTGCCGATTGAGATCAATGCTCGTGGTCAACACGGAGCCGAACTGAACATTGTTAATAGTGCTTACGCCAAGCGAAAAGAAGATACAGGAGAGCCGCAAAATGACTGGTTTGTTGACCAGATCAATGACAAAAACGCCCCGCCACTCTACGTGGACAGGGCGAAATTGCAAGCCTGGGTGGCGTACACCGGGTCCAATTCCCTTAGGGCCCGCCCAGACGTTGAAGCTAGTGTACCAGGGCGAGACGCGCTTGACAAACTTCGTGCCGAATTAAACGATCGTTACTATCAAAACGGAGGTGACGCTGCTCGGGGTGTGTATTCTCCAACATCAAACACAATCCACTTAACGCCTAACGCAGATCTGTCAACCTTTGCCCATGAAATGGGGCATTGGTACCTTGAAAACATCATCGATCTTTCGGCAATGCCGGAAGCGTCAGAGGCACTGAAAGCTGATACGCGGGCACTCTTAAAGGACTTTGGGCTTGAAAGCGTGGAAGCTTGGAAGGCTCTAACGTTTGAGGAAAAGGAGCGTTTGCACGAACGTTTTGCCTATCAGGTTGAGCTTTATCTAGCTGAAGGCAAAGCGCCGAGTCGAGAAACCGAAGGGTTCTTCCGTCGCTTGGGGCTGTGGATTCGCGATGTTTACCGAGCGTGGTTGGGCGGCGCCAGAGATGCTCTCAATCAGCGTTACCGCGGCCAGTTCGGTGAGGATTTGCCGGAAATTTCCGAAGAGGTTCGCCGTGTATTGGATCGCATGATTGCTGGGGAAGATGCGGTTTCTCAGGCCGAAGAAGTTCAGAGTTTGATGCCGTTGTTTGAAACAAAGCCCGAGGGGATGACGGAGGCTGAATGGGCAGAGTACCAGGCTGAACACGATGACGCAGCGGGCTCTGCCGCAGAGGAATTGACCAAGGCGCAGGCCAAGGACGAATCGTGGTACGCGAGAGCCCGAAGCAAGGCACTCAAAGACATTCAGAAGAAGGCCGAAGAAACGCGAACCAATGTGCGCAAGAAGGTGACCATTGACGTCAACAGTCGCCGAGAAGTTGTCGCGCTCGACCTGATGAAGGCGGGCAACCGAGCAGGCGTTACCATGAACTTGAAGCTTGCTCCGCAGGCGCTTGAAGACTTGGGACTCAACGTCAATCAGATTGCCAGGCTGCGGGCTTTGGGGGTGGTGCGGGAAGGTGGGGTGACCGTCGATGTGGCTCGCGAACTGCTGCGCCCGTTTGCGCGGTTCAACTCGAACCGACAGTTGATTGCCGGTCTTCTGACTGCTGGCGATAAGGAGCGCATCATTGATGACCTGACGACGCAGGAGTGCCTCAGCAAATACAGTGAATTGTTCGATCCGGTACAGCGCGATCGTCTTGTGACGAAAAGCCTTCACAACGAAGCCAGAAGCCGCATGGTGGCAAGCGAACTGAAATATTTGCTGGGGGACAGCACTCTGAGTCAGCGTGTTTACCGGGCGGCAGCAAGACAAACAGCCATGACGCTGGTGGATCGAACCAGAATTGGCAGAGCCAAGGCAAGCACATTTCTGGCGGCCGAGGGCAGAGCGGCTCGAAAGGCGCAGGAAGCTTTCAGAAAGGGCGACAGGGATCTTGCGGCAACATTTAAGCGTCAGCAGCTTGTCAACCACGAAGCGGCTCGCATTGTTCTGGATGCCGAAAATAAAAAGGAAAAGCTCAAAGAGCTGCGCAATCTTGTTTTTCGTAAGGATAAGAAGTTGGCTTCCCGTTATGACACGAACATCTTGGCTATTGTCCGTGTGATTCTTACGAACCGCAATATGGGCAAGGTCGTTGATTCCGTGGACGAAGCGGTTGAGTCTTATCTGGACAAAATCAAAAGATATGACGAGGATTTGCTCGATGGTCTCAAGGATTTCATCGCTCGCCATCCGTACAGCCCGGGGCGCGACCCGAACATGCTTTCGGTTGCCGAATTCGTGGGTGTTGTTGAGGATGTCCAGGCACTTGTCAAAATGGCACGAGACGCCCGACAGGTGACCCTGGAGGGAAGAAAAGAAAGCCTGGATGAGGCCGTCAAGTCTCTTACCGACTACATAGACAAGTCAGATGCAAAAGAATTTGCGCCGGGCACACAACGAGCGGCAACAAAGAAAGAAGAGCGGCAAAAGCTTTGGTTTTCTGCCAGAGCCTATGTGATGCGCGTGGAAAACTGGTGCCGCGCTATGGACGGAGGCGAAGATTCCGGACCGTTTACGCGACTCATCTATCGACCGGTTGCACAGGCCGCGGCCAAGTACCGCACCAAGAACAATGAGATCCAGCAGCGTTTCGCGGAACTGATGAAACCCATGCAGGAAAAGTGGGATGCGGTCGGCGAAATCGAAGCTCCGGAACTGAACTATACGTTCGGTCGAAAGTCGGAACTGATCGGCGCTTTGATGCACATCGGCAACGAGTCCAACAAAATGAAGCTTTTGGTCGGAGGTCGCGGAGAGAACGCTTCTTGGGCGGACACCGTTGTTTTGGCCAACGGCGAGACAATGGTGAGCTACGCCAGATGGGATCGATTCTTTGCCCGTGCAATGCGCGACGGCATCATCACCAAAGAAGACATGGACTTTGTGCAGTCAGTCTGGGATTTGCTTGAAGAAACCAAGGGCATGGCACAGAAGGCTTTCAAGGAGTACTACGGCTACTACTTCGAAGAAGTGCAGGCAAGCCCCGTCGTGACACCCTGGGGCATCTATCGAGGCGGGTATGTTCCTGCGGCTACTGATCCAGCGCTTGTTGCTGGGCGTGATAAACAGCTTGAGCAGGATCTTTTTGACAGCCAAAACGAATACAGGGATATGATGCCGGTCACTGAGCCGGGATGGTCGAAGAGCCGCACAAAGAAGTGGGCGAAACCTCTGGTTCTCAATGCCGGCATCCTGGGGGCTCACATCCAGAGCGTAGTGAAATTCTCCATGATGGCTCCGGCCGTGAAAAACGTGCAACGCATTGTGAAGGATCGTCGCTTTGCGGAGGCTCTGAACCGCATTGACCCACAGGCAATCGGAGATATGCTCACGCCATGGCTGAGACGTTCAGCCACGCAAACGGTGTCAACTCCGACAGACCGTTTCGGCAGGATGCTCAATCAAGCACGCGGCCTTGCCGGCATGAGTTTGATGGCGGCAAACGTAGCCAACACGATTCAGCAATACACGGGCTTTGCAATCGCTATGAACGAAGTCGGAGCTAAAAACACAGCGCTTGGTCTCAAAACATATCTGAGCGATCCCCGAAGCGCCTACAGCCGCGTTACCGAAGCTTCTGCTTTTATGAAAGGCCGGCTGGAAGATTTTGGTTTTGAATTTCAGAATGAGGTTAACCGTATTGCTTCCAGTCGCGCGCCGACAACAGCGGAGCAAGTTCGAGACTGGACACAGCGTAAAGCTTACTTTCTGCAAACTTTGGCTCAAAAAACCATCGACATTCCGGTGTGGTTGGCCGCCTACAATCAGGCGATAACCGAAAAAGGAATGACGGATGAGGATGCGGCGTTCTATGCGGACGGCGTTGTGCGTCGCACACAATCCTCGTTTGATCTGGAGAATGTGGCGAGGGTTGAAACAGGAAGTCCGTTGGCTCGCTCCATTTTGGTGTTCTACAACTACTTCAATATGCAATGGAACCTGCTGCGAGAGCATTATCAGGAGGCGCGGCAAACAAAGCGCTATGGCCGATTCATTCTTGATTTCGCCATGATTGTTGCTCTTCCGGCAGTGCTTTCAGAAGTGATTTCGCAAGCCTTCTCAGGGTTCGATACGGGAGACGACGATGACTGGGACGCGGTTGATGGTTTGGCACTGATGACGACAGCGGTCAACAAAAATGTCGTCGCGATGCTTCCTTACGTCGGCAACATCATCAACATGACCGGCACTCGTCTGGCAAAGGGCGACTATGGCGAAGTGACGGAAGTGTCTCGGATGCTCTTTGGAAGCAATCCCTACAACGACCGACTTGTCAGTGTCCCGCTGATGAGCCTATTTGAAAACTCTGCCGAAGGTCTGAAGAACGCTTTGCTGTTGCTCACAAGCGATGAGTACGACCCAGACCCGAGACGATCCACGCGCAACACGCTCGACTTGCTTACGTTGGCAACGGGCATTCCGTTTGCGGCTTTGAAGAAGCCGGCTGGTTACGCAGCCGGTTTTGTTGCCGGAGATATCGAGCCCGACAACCCTGCTGATTTCGCCAGAGGCATTATTAGCGGCAGGGACGTTGATGCGGACTAATCCGTCCATAAACCTCAGTCCCCTGATGCGAGACTTCGTTTCAACATGAACGGAGTCTCGCATGGCACTTTCCTCTGAAACCAGACGCTCACCGAGATACATCGGAACGGGTTCGGAAACAATTTTCCCATTTGCTTTTAAGCTTCTCAAGCCGACGGACCTAGAGGTTCGCGTTGCACTGAGCGGGCAAGTTGAAACAACGCTTGAAGAAAGTGCTTATACCGTCGTTCTCAACGAAAGTCAGGACAACAACCCAGGCGGAACTGTCACGCTTAAGGCTCCGCTTGCCAAAGATGCGGCACTTGTGATTATTTCGGATACGCCGTATCTGCAGCCGACAACCTACACGAACCGTGGCGGTTTTTATCCGGAGCAGCTCAATACAAACCTCGATCGGTTGACGATCCTCACGCAGCAGCTCAAGGAACATCTTGATCGCACGATCACGGTACCGCCTACTTCACCAACCTCCCCTCAGGAGCTTTTCTATCAGCTCCTTAACGCCGCTAAAGAGGCGCTGGAATCGGCTCAGTCTGCCGAAGAAGCTCTCGCCGCCTGCGAGCAAATCCGGCAGCTAATCGAGCAGTACAGCTGGGACATCCCGCACCTGGCCGACAACCTGCAGCAGGTAGCGGATTATCCATACGACGGCTATTTCTGGGTCAGCGGCTTTGGCAAAGTGCCTCCCGGACAGGACATTTCCAATCGCTACGTGAAGGCCAATGGATCAACGACACAAAGAACATTGGGTGAGCGTTTTGCTGATGTTGTTAACGTCCGAGATTTTGGGGCAGTCGGCAACGGAACAACTGATGACACCGAAGCTATTCAAAAAGCTATTAATGTTAGTGTTATTAAGAAAGCCTCCTGTTTTATCCCTTCAGGCGACTATCTCATTAGCAAAGATATATATCTCCCTTCAAATTGTTGTGTATATGGCGATGGGAGAAACGCTACAAAAATTCATGTTTCTCAATCTGCGCCCATTGTAACTGATGGCTTTTGCAACAAGGGTCGATATAACGCCAAGTACAACGGCATTCCGCAAACTGAATACGATGAAAACATCAATTTGTCGGGTATGTCTATTTATATGTATGGCTGGGATCGTGCAGAGCAAACTGATGATAGCTATGGAGGATGTGGAGTAAAGCTTGCTGGCGTAAAAGACGCCAACGTTTTCTACGTTACTGTCTATGATCCAGTCCTACACGGCTTTGACTGCGCTACTTTTGCGCTGAAGAATAACTACTCCGTTGGGCATTTTAATTACGATGCTGTTAGCGGTGGATGCGAGCGTGTCCGGTTCTTCCAAACAACCACGCATAATCCCGTTGTTGATGACGGCCTAACAACACATTTTGCGCGCAATGTTTTTATTTCCAATCACACATCCATTTATGACCGTGAAGGTGTAACCGTTCAGTATCATCAGCACGGTATTGAGTTGGACGGCGGCAACGATGGCGTAGTGGTTTCAGATTGCTACTCCTATGGGTACGGAGCAGGATATGCGGCGGGAGGTCATCATGAAGAACCACCTGCAAGAAACCTAACCTTTTCAAACTGCATAGCAGAATGTTGTGCCATTGGGCTGACACTTGAAAATAACCCAACTGAAATTTCAGTAGAAGAACGTGCTGAGAAAACGTGTGCTAGAAATGTACAGATTAAAAATCTGACATTGCGAAATCTGTATTACAACACTTCAGGACTCATCGGAAGAATCGAGCCGCTTATCGTTTTGGGGTATGCAAACGTTAGCGTCGACGGTGTTCTTATCCAAGGTGTCGATGCCAGGCATGCAACCGAATACGGTGTGCAATGTTCTCTTAATAGTTATTACTCAAATTATAAAAATATTTCATTTGTTGATTTTGTAATTGACAGTGAAATATCAGAATATTACGGAGTAATTAAGTTTTATAGCACGAACGCAACGGCTATTCATAATCGTCTTGAAAACATCTTCTTTGATAATGTAAAAAATTATCAATATCTTATTCGAGATGAAGTTGGCGGCTTGGATTCGATTGTCAACTGTCAGGTAAATAAACAAACAGGATTAACTCGCGGAATTTACTCAGTTAATCCGAATTTGATTTTGCAAGAGATTGATATACCTGGTGTCAATAATGGCGTTCAGGGAGATTCAGTCAGAAACATAAACAGCAGAAACGCTTTTGTTAACGGCATGGATACCTGCCAATCTCTTACGTCAAGTTTTTTAGGAAAAAATCACCCGCATATTCTTTTAGGAGAAGGATACCTATCAAACGGTGGACATATCGGATATAAGGGGCAACAGTTTTTTATTGGCACATGGGACGAAGATGCGCAGGCATTTGCCTGCAAAACGTACCTAAACACTTCTTACGCCTTGTGCCCAGGTAACGATAACGTTCAAGCGATTGGGACTGCAGCGACGCGATGGGAGCAGCTATATGCCGGTACGGGATCAATCAATACTTCAGACGCACGGCTTAAAACTTCTCTGCAATCGCCCACAGATGCGCTGATGCGCGCTTGGGGAAAGGTGAACTATCAAATCTTTCAGTTTACCGATGCCGTTGAAAAGAAAGGTGCCAACGCTCGCTTGCACGTGGGACTTATTGCTCAGCAAGTGATCGAAGCGTTCAACTCCGAAGGGCTGGATGCAACTCGCTATGGCTTGCTTTGCTTCGACGAATGGGACGATCAATATGAGAACGTAGAGGTCGTTGATCAACCAGAAGTGCTCAACGAAGCAGGCGAAGTTTTAACGCCGGCTGTAACCTACATAGAGCATCGAAAGATCCTTGATGCCGGAAGCAGATACGGCATTCGATACGAGGAAGCACTCGCCCTGGAAGCCGCTTACCAGCGGTGGCAACTGAATCAACTTAGAAAATTGGTCGTGGGAGCTGCATGATGCTTGACATTACCCATCTGAACGGTGTCGCCCTCGTTAAGAAGAAGGGCAACAAACTTTACGTCGTTTCTGACCCCGAGGACGTGGCAGACGAGTCTCCGATCATTGCCGAAGGCACTACTACGCCCCGTATGCTCACGGAACGATTCGCGGATGTAGTGAACGTGCGCGATTTTGGCGCAGTTGGAAACGGGACGATAGACGACACTGAGGCGATTAAAGCTGCGTTCCTTAATGCGTCGTATAAAGGTAAGACGGTTTTAATTCCGAGTGGAATCTATAAGGTAACAGATCTGCTACAAGTACCCGATTCAGTAAACGTTATTGGTGATGGCTACGATTTTTGGGATTTGAAAGGTTCGTGGAAGCCTCGTCGCATGCAGCGAGGCACAACCCTTCTTTTTTGTGGTTCTCCCTCGACTACAGTAGAGATTCAGAACGTTTCAAATATGCGAGTAGCTGGCGGTGTTGTTGCTAACGATGCCGCAAGTTCAACTAATGAAGATTTTGATGGTAATTCTGAATATTCGTTGCTTGACTACACAAATGGGGATTCGACGGGGGCTTTACCTGCAACTCCAAAAAAATTAAAAGTTGCAATTGCTCTTGGTAATAATTCTAAATTGCGAAAACTGAGAGTGCAATTGAATTACAACGGAGTTGATGGCTATAACTCTGCAGAATCATTAGTTGATTTTCCAGAATATCAAACATCATATCCAGGTCTCGGAGATGATTGGGATATTGGCGTTCTTTCCCATAACGTAGATAGAAGCGGAGTAGAAGATTGTCAAGTTGTCGGCTATTGGCGCATGACCGCTAGAGCGTGCATCGCCTCTAATTATGGCCAAGGACGAACTAGTCCGGGTTGTATCTTTTACGATAAAAACTTCTTCTACCAGGGGTTCGTTGGGCTTTCGATTCGCAGCAACGACGTGCATCGAATAACCGCGATCACCTCGTCTACAGTGGAAATCCCCTGGAACGCTTCCCACACGGTACCGACATCTGGAATTTTGTATATAAACGGCCTCGAATTCACTTACACATCCAGTACAAAAATCGGAGATAAGCTTCAGCTTTCTGGATTCGATGAAGACATTTCGTCTGCCGGTACAGTTGGAGATGAATGCTCATTTGGAACAAATACGGGGATAGCCGGAGCGAGTTTAGCTGATGGTTTTATTGCGGGTCTTGGACATTTTACGAATCGTCGGGCTTATGATTCGACACTTTCTTCACCGTCGGCTCATCCGTCAATGGCCCATGAAATCAGCGGAAATCCTCTACGCGATGTCGAATTTATCAATGTGCATTTTTTTGACACAGACGTTATTGGCTTTCTGCACGACGCCATGCATATCGCCTACCTTGGATGCTATGCGGAAGCACAAGGTTTTTCTGGCAACACTGGTCCAAAAGGCGCTAGATTCATAGCGTCCTGTCGTCCTGAGCTAGAGGACGCCAATGGAACGTATCCAGCTGGAAACGTTCGCGGATTGTACTTTGATAAAGCGTCGGAAATGTCGGACGGATCGGTGGACTTATATCCGATGCACAGACCGGCAAACGGGCGCTTTAATGGAGAAACGAAATACTTCATGCCAGATCAGGTGTCATTGTTTTGCATCGGATATTGGGTAGAAGAATGGGATTCGACCAGGCGGTATGACATCGGGGCACGGCTTTTTTGCCAAGGCCCTAATAAAACGTTTGATATTACAGACGAAAGTCTTAATCCCTTATTTTCATTAAAAGGAAATACCGAACGAATTGGACTTGGAATATCGAATCCGGGAGCATCTATTCATCGAAAAGGTCTCGAGGCAACGTTTTTGCTCGAGACGGAAGGGACTGCGGATCCGGCAATCAATCTTCGCAATGGCGAGGAAACACAAAACACGTGGGCGATTCGTCCCCAACAGTCCAGTGTGAATCAATTACAGGTTAGGTATGACAATAGTGTTCGCTTCCAAGTCATGCCAGATACTGGAACAGTTAACGCAGGAACTGACAATGTAGCGAGCATTGGAACGGCGACAGTACGCTATAGCACCGTATACGCAGCAACCGGAACAATCAACACTTCCGACTACCGTTGCAAGCAGAACATTGCCAACCCAACTCAAGCACTTTTGAAAGCCTGGGGCAATGTCGGATTCAAGGTCTTCCAATTCAAAGACGCAGTTGAAAAGAAAGGCGAATCCTCAGCTCGTTACCACGTTGGCGTGATTGCTCAGGACGTGCAAACGGCTTTTACGGAGCAAGGCCTCGATGCGTCAAAGTACGGCCTCTTCTGCCATGACTCCTGGGAGGACGAGTACGAAACGATCGAAGTCGTCGACCAACCGGAAGTGCTCAACGAAGCAGGCGAAGTTGTGACTCCAGCGGTGGTTCACACAGAGCAGTGCAAGGTACTCGACGCTGGCGATCGTTATGGCGTTCGCTACGAAGAAGCTTTGGCGCTCGAATGTGCGTACTTGCGCAACCGACTTTCAAAGATTGAAACGGCTTTAACGACGCATGGAATTATTTTAGGAGACGAATAATGAACTTCACAAATTTGACTCATGCACTTTTGGCCGTTGCCTGCCAGCTTGTCGTAGCCACGGCCTTGTGGATTGTCGGCATCGACTTCCCGACTGCCTGCGCCATGGGTGGCCTGCTTGCTGTCGGTTTTTACTGGGGGCGTGAGGTCACGCAAGTCGAAACGAAAGCAGGCGGCACGCCGTGGTGGGTGGGCTTTGACTTCCGCCTGTGGAGTCAGGACTCGATCTACGACTTGGCTGTGCCGGTTGGAGCGTGCCTGCTCCTATTAGGGCTAGCTTGGGTATTCAGTTAGCAGAATCCGGAGGCATAACTATGCTTGAAATGAAAATCGCCAAGCTTCCGATAACGGAACTGCAAGAAGGCATGCCTGTCGAACTGTGGTACAACGGGCAAGGTCGGCTTATTATCCGGGCATACGGCGAAAGCGGATACGTTCTAACTGACCTTGATTTGTACGACGTACTTCGATGGGCCGAAACTCAATTGGGAGACCGCCATGGCAGAAAAGAATTGTGTGGAGGAGCTTGTCAACGAAATCCACAAAGCGCTGGAAAATGAGCTCTATGTTATTGCAGTAATGGCGGCTTTGACTCTGCCGGATATGTGCGGGGCACTGGAAAAGGAAAACTTTTGGGCAACGAATAGCACCTACATGGAGTGGTGCAAAAAGAACCTTCCGCAGGAGTTTTTCTCTCTTGCGACTCCGGAACTTATGAAGGAGATGCGAAACAATCTGCTGCATACCGGACGATTAGATGACGCAGCCAACAAAGGCTCCGGCAGATTAGTCTTGACTTTACCGAATCGCCGTGTGACGCTGACAAATTGTCGGATGAATGATGATTACGTGACAGATGTTCGAGCTTTTTGTCAAGGACTTTGCTTTGCTGCGCTAGCATGGTTAAGCGCCCACAAGAACGATCCGATCGTAGCGACGAATTTGGAGAAAATGGTTCAAAAAAGAGATCAGGGTCTTTCTCCATACGTATCAGGAATAGGCGTTATCGCTTGAGTAACGAGCCCCGCTTCGGCGGGGTTTTTCATGCCTGATAGTTGAGGCCGCAGACCGCTGAAACAATCCTCCTGAAGCCGCACATCGGCCATGTGCGCGTGAGCTGTCCATAAAGGTCAATCATTGCGTTGGACAATCGAAACACAGTTCTTGAGGAGCTACTGACATGACTAAAGAGGAAGCCAAGGCGCTTTTGGAAAAGTTCGGCGTGAAGGTCGGTGAGATCACGGACGACATTGCGGCCGAGGTCGCAGAGTGGAAAGCTGGCCTTGATACAGAGACCCGTCGCACCGTGCGCCCGTACTGGATCACCATTGCCGTGATTGCCTTCGTGCTCGGCTGCGGCGTGGGGAACTTGCTCTTCTGAGGACGTCCAGCGATGCAGCGGATGGCCGACCTCGCTTCCTACTTCTCGAGCCTTGGTCTGGACAGGTCAATCACGGCGCTCGGGTCGCTCGCCGGAGCGGTATGGGGCTTTGCTTTTGCGGAAGCTATATGGCCGTTGGTTTGGTGGCTGGCGATCTTTGTGGTGATTGACTTTGTGACAGGGTGGGTGGCCGCATCAAAGAGTGGTGATTTTGACTCCCACATTCTCCGGGATGGCGTCCCAAGAAAGGTTCTCATCATTGCCGTCTGTGGTTTGTCTCACGGCCTTGACGTGCTTTTCGAACCTGTGATCGGCGTGTCTATTTTTCAAAGCATGGTGATCTGTATGTACGGGCTATCAGAGTTCGCTTCGATTATCGAGAACCTTGAGAAAGCTGGATACGGCAAGTCAATTCCTCCGATCCTTAGACGCTTGATTGGTGCGTTGAATCACAAGCTGGAGGACACGGTCGACAAGATCGAAGGAGATAAAAAGTGAAAGTTGGATATTTCGATACGCAAGAGTTTGAATCCAAGGACGGAGCCAAGTCGCCGTTCGGTGAAATGGTGGTGCGCAAAGAACTCGTGCATCTCTTGAACCGTATCCGCGAAAAGTGGGGCAAGCCGATCATCATCAACTGCGCTTACCGCTCTCCGGAGCACAACAAGTCCGTGGGCGGCGTGGAGAACTCGTACCACGTGCAAGGCTTGGCGGCCGACATTCGTCCTGAAAACCTGGAAGACCTGCCGGAACTGCAGGACTTATGTCTCGATATGGTGACTGATGGAGGCGTTGGTATTTACAACACGTTTGTACATGTGGACGCACGCGGGCGCCGGGCACGCTGGGATAGCCGAAACTGAAAGGACCCGCAATGCTTTCCATTGAAATCGAATCCGCTCGCGGTGATATCCAGGGATTAGCTGTCGTATCCATCAAAAAAGACGACCACACGGTGCAAGAGTTTACGTTTGATGTTGATACCTTGGTCAACCTTTTAGAAGAGGCAGCCGAACTGGTTGCCACTACGGTGGCAGACGGAGGAGCGATCGCGCTTCCGCTTAAGTGCGAGACCTATCGAGAGGAATAACTATGGAACTCAAAGACACAATCGAGCTGATGCAGAGTTCGGATTACAAAGATCGCCTTCGAGCTGAATACCTCCAGGTCGTTATCCGAGTTCGGAAACTGCAAGCAATGCTCGACAAGTGGGAAGACGGCTCGCTGGATTTCAAGCCGACATGTCCGAAGGCGGTTCTCTATGCGCAGCTATCCAACATGCAGTGTTATCGGGACGTATTGAGAAGGCGTGCTGATCTCGAAGGAATCGATTTGTCGGAGATGGAAGAGTGACCTGGTTCAAATGGGCAGGTGCAGCACTGGCGGCTGTGGCCATCTTTGTATCCGGCTACAAGTACGCCGCATCTATATACAAGGCGGAGATTGCCCAACTACGAGAAGGGCACGCCCTGGCAACGAAGGAGTTGACGGATGAGTATCGAGCAAAAGAACAATCGCAAGCCCAACAGCTCGCGGACGCGTGGAGTGCGCTTGAGCGTGCTCGCGCTGAGTCTGCTGATTTGCGGGTTGACGTTGACCGGGTGCGCAACCAAGCCGCTGCCCTTGAGCGTAAACTGTCCAAAAGCAGCGCCGCTTCCTGTGCATCTGAAAGAGAGTTGCTTGCCGGATGTACAAGCTTGCTCACAAGAGGCGCAGGCTTGGTTGAACGATGTGAAAGAGTGGCTCGAGACAGCTCAACGAAGCACGACGCAGTAGTGAAGCTTCACCCAAGCAACTGAATCTTTGGTAGCAACAAGGGTAGTAATAAGAAATAGGGCGCTTTGGAACCACTGTAAATACAGGTTAGTTCGAGTCCCGCCGCCGACCAATTCCAGGAAAGGAGATGACGAAAGTTGTCTCCTTTTTTCATTCTTCTGTCCGTGGCTCCGGACAGCGAGTCAGTTTTTCTCCGCAGAATAAGAAAACGGCCGGTGTGCAGTAATCACAAACCGGCCGGTTCTCTGTCTCCAAATCACAGAATTTCCCGCAGGGAAAGCGTGAGGCCCGCGCGCAGGATAAGAAGCCCGAAGTCGGCGCAGAGAGCGCGGGAGGTAAACAGATTTTTCAGCATTTTTTGTAAGGTTTCCGGAAAAAATGGGATCGGTCAGCGACCGACGGTGTGCGCAATGGTGCGCGAGCGGGCTGAGCCCAATCTGAAAGACGCACTCTCTGACAGAACTGTCATCTGCGCGTCAGAAACACAATCGGTGCCGGAAGGCACGTCTTTTGGCCTGGCCTCTTGTACACTGCCGTTTTCGGATTGTTTTTCTCTTTGAAAGCCATGCATATCCTGGTGAGTAATGACGACGGCTACAGCGCGCCCGGTATTCAGAAGCTCGCGCACGCGATGAGTAATTTTGGCCGCGTGACGGTGTTTGCGCCTGAGTGCAACCAAAGCGGTGCGAGTAACTCTCTGACGCTTAATAAAACGCTTTCGGTCATGCAGACGGCGGAAAACGTGTTTGTGGTGAAGGGAACGCCTTCGGACTGTGTGCATACGGCGCTCACCGGGTTTCTCAAAGATAAGCCAGATCTTGTTGTTTCCGGGATTAACTGCGGCGCCAATATGGGCGATGACACGCTTTATTCCGGCACGGTCGCTGCGGCGATCGAAGGCTACGTCTTCGGGATTGACTCCATTGCCTTCAGCCAGATTGAAAAGGGCTGGAAAAATCTCGATGCCGCAGTGGATATGGCCTGCGTTGTGGTGGAACGGTTTTTAAGCCGTAAAACGGGAACGGATCCCGTGCTTTTAAACGTCAATATGCCCAACCTTGCCGCCGACGAATTTGAGGGCATTATGGCTACGCGCCTCGGCAGACGCCACAACGCGTATCCGCTCATTCTGCAGCCGGGAACGCAGCAGCCTGCGGTTTACCGTTTGGGCGCAGCGGGCGACCCCCGTGACTGCGGACCGGACACGGACTTTTGGGCGGTGTCCCACGGCTTTGTGTCGGCAACACCCCTGCAGATTGACCTCACGGCCCACAACCGCGTTGCTGATGCCGCCAAATGGCTTCAGTAAAATAACCGGCAGTTTTCGGCCCGAACCTATTTTTGTGAGCAACTGAATTCATGCAGCTGAAACTTCTTTTTGCCGCAGCGGCCGCGGCAACCCTGGTGGGCTGCTCCACCACGACCACGATGGCCCCGATTGAAAACCACGCGCGGGGCAGTGAGACTGCGGCAACGACCGTACCCATTGAGGAAGGTTCCTCAACGCAGGTGCCGGCTTCGCCCTACCTCGCGAAAGAAAAAGCCCCGGTTTCAAGCGGCCGCACGCACGTGGTGGTTGCCGGCGATACGCTCTACAACATCGGCGTGCGCTACGGCGTGAACCCGAGGGAACTCGCCGCCTTAAACGGTATTTCCGATCCGACGACGATTTCGATCGGAACTGAACTCAGAATCCCTCAGACCGAGCCCGCCGAAACGACGGTGATGGGTGAGACCATTGAAATGGTTCCTGCGGCGGGGGGCGAAACCGTGACTGCGACAACAACAGCACCCGCAGCGGGTGCGGCGGTTGAAGTTGCCAAGCGCCCTGAGACGCCGGATGAAGCCGCGACGCGCGAAATTGAAGCCCAGAGGGCGATGCGTGAAGCCGCCGCCCGCGGAGAAATTCAGTTCCCGTGGCCTGTGCCCGGAGCGGTGATCGCCACCTACGAGCAGACCGGCAATATGGGGATTGATATCGCGGGCACGATCGGCGAACCCATTAAGGCCGTGCTTGACGGTACGGTGCAGTACGTGGGTCAGAACGTCAAGGGCTACGGTCAGTTCGTGATCGTGCGCCACAACGTGCGTCTGCCCGGTAAGAGCGCGATGCCCCTGGTGACGGTTTATGGCAACACCTCCAAAATCCTTGTGCGCATCAATGAAAGCGTGCGCAAGGGGCAGACGATTGCCCTGATGGGGGATTCCGACAGCGACACGGGCGCCAAGATGCGCTTTGAAGTGCGTCAGGGGCCGCCGCTTGATCCCATGAAGTATCTTGAGCCGCGTAAAGAACCCTAAACGCGGAGCGTACAAAAAAACACCCCGTGCCCGGTCGAGCGTCATCCGATGCCGGCCGGGCTGATTAATTTCTCTGAGAACAGATTAGAAAAAAATGGCCCGAGCAAAGAAAGTCAAGGAACATCCGGTTTACCGCATTGCGATTGAACGCCTCGACGGCGAGGGACGCGGCGTCGGGCACCACGAAGGGAAGGTTGCGTTTGTCGAAGGTGCTTTGCCCGGCGAAACCGTGGATTACGAGTGTTTCCGCAATAAACCCAACTTTGAAATCGGGCGCGTGAAGACGATTCTCAAGGAGTCTTCGCTGCGCGTGACGCCCAAATGCCCGAATTTCGGCATCGGCCCGGGCAGCTGCGGGGGCTGCGCCATGCAGCACCTTGAACCCAATGCCCAAGTGGCCTTTAAGCAGGCGGTTTTAACCGACGCGCTCTGGCACATCGGAAAATTGAAGGCCGAGTCGCTTCTTGCGCCCATTTACGGTCCCTTCTGGCACTACCGCCACAGAGCGCGCCTGACGGTCCGAAACGTTGAGAAAAAGGGCGGCGTGCTCGTGGGCTTTCACGAAAAAAGCTCCAGCTATGTCGCGGATATGAAAGAGTGCCTGATTCTGCCGAAGAAAATCAGCGACATGCTCCCTGCGATGCGTGAGCTCGTCGCTTCCCTTGATATGCGTGACCGGATGCCCCAGATTGAAGTGGCGGTCGCAGGCGACGGCCATACGGCGCTCGTTTTCCGCAATCTTGAGCCGGTGACGGAGGCCGATTCCGCAAGGCTTCTTGCGTTCGGCAAAGACAAGGGCGCCGACATTTGGCTGCAGCCCAAGGGCCCTGAGACCGCCTATCCCATGAACCCGGAAGACGCCGATAAGCTGAGACTTCACCTCGGGGAATTCGGCGTTGACATCGTCTTTAAACCCACGGACTTCACGCAGGTCAATCACGCCTTAAATGAAACGATGGTTTCGCGTGCCGTGCATCTTCTGGGTGTAAAGCCCGGGCATAAGGTCGCGGACTTTTTCTGCGGTTTGGGTAACTTTACGCTCCCCCTGGCGCGGTGCGCGGCGCACGTCACGGGCTTAGAAGGCAGTGATGGGCTTGTGGCCCGGGCGCGGGCCGGCGCCGAAATGAACGGCCTTGCTGAGAAAACCGACTTTATCGCGCGGAACCTCTTTACCTGGAGCGAAGACGACTGGAATGCGCTCTGGGAAAGGTCGGGCGGCATTGACCGCGTGCTCATTGATCCCCCGAGAGAAGGCGCGCAGGCTTTGGCGCAGGTGCTTGCGAAAACCGACAAGCGTCCAGCGCGTGTGGTCTACGTGTCCTGTAACCCGGCAACGCTTGCACGTGACTGTGCGATTCTGCACCATGAAGGCGGCTGGCACATCCGTGCCGCGGGCGTCATGAACATGTTCCCGCACACCGGACACGTCGAAAGCATGGCGGTGCTTGAGCCCGGTCCCAAGCCTGAGAAAAAACCGGAGGAGCCGGTTGCGGCCGAGAGCCTGCAGACGCCTGAAACGACGGCAAAAGACGCCGCCTCTAAGGTGCCTGAAGACGGCGTTTAAAAACCGGCTCCATGCTAAAATAACCGCCCCTTGGCCTTTAAGGGCCGGGGATTGAATTTTCAGGCATCGACTGCGCGTTTTTTTAGGACGCGCGCAGCCGATGTGTTTTTGTGTCTGCGGCAAAGACTGCTGCGGCGGACTTAACCGCAGACTCGCATACTTCTCAAAGAAGAGAAAAGAAGAAATGGCTATTCAGCGTACCCTTTCCATCATCAAGCCCGATGCCGTCGCCAAGAACGTGATCGGCAAGATCTACTCCCGTTTCGAAACCAACGGTCTGCGCATTGTTGCCGCTCAGATGCGTCAGCTCTCCCGTGCCGAAGCCGAAGGCTTCTACGCTGTGCACCGCGAACGCCCCTTCTTTAAGGCGCTCGTGGACTTCATGATCTCCGGTCCCGTCATGATTCAGGTTCTCGAAGGTGAAAACGCCATCGCCAAGAACCGTGAACTCATGGGCGCCACGGATCCGAAGAAGGCCGAAAAGGGGACGATCCGCGCTGACTTCGCCGAAAGCATCGACGCCAACGCGGTGCACGGCTCCGACGCTCCGGAAACGGCGGCTGTGGAAATCGCTTACTTCTTCCCGACCCTTGCGATCTGCAAGCGCTAAGAAGGACACAGGACGGTCATGACGACAACTGAGAGCAGTCAGCAGGAAAAAATTAATCTTCTGGACCTTGACGCCGAAGGCATCCGTGCCTGGTGCGCCTCAATCGGCCAGAAGCCTTTCCGTGCGACGCAGCTTGCGCGCTGGATTCACCGCTACTGCTGCGATGATTTTGATGCCATGACCAACCTTGCCAAAGAGTTCCGGGCCAGGTTGAAGGACCTGGCCTACATCAAAGCGCCATCGATCATTAGGGAACACAAAAGCGCCGACGGCACGCGCAAATGGCTCTTTGATGTGGGTAACGGCAACGCCGTCGAGGCGGTTTTTATCCCGGAAGACGACCGCGGAACGCTCTGTATTTCAACGCAGGCGGGCTGCGCCATGGGGTGCCTTTTCTGCTCTACGGGTAAGCAGGGCTTTAACCGCAACCTCACGACCGGTGAAATTGTGGGGCAGCTTTGGACCGCTGAGCGGGAATTAAGGCGCGAAGCCGGCATCACCGACCCCAACGACCGCGTGATCAGCAATGTTGTGCTGATGGGGATGGGCGAGCCCCTGCAAAACCTCGATAACGTCATTCCGGCCCTGAGAATTTTTCTGGACGACAACGGCTACGGGCTTTCGCGCCGCCGCGTGACGGTTTCCACCTCGGGCCTTGTGCGCCAGATGGATAAGTTGGGCGAAGCGGTGCCCGTGGCGCTTGCGGTGAGTCTGCATGCGCCCGACGATGCGCTGCGCGATAAGCTCATGCCCGTCAATAAGAAGCACCCGCTCGAGGAGCTTCTTGCGGCCTGCCGGCGCTATCTGAAGGTGGCGCCTCGGGACTTCATCACGTTTGAGTATCTGCTTTTGGGCGGCATCAACGACGCGCCCGAGCAGGCAAGGGCTCTGGTGAAGCTTGTGAAGACCGTGCCCTGCAAATTTAATCTCATTCCCTTTAATCCCTTCCCGGACTCGGACTTAAAGCAGCCAGAGCGCGAGAAGGTTCTGGCTTTTGCAAAGATTTTGAACGACGCGGGTATTGTCACGACGGTGCGCAAAACGCGCGGCGACGATATTGCCGCAGCCTGCGGGCAGTTGGCAGGCGAAGTGCGCGACCGCACGCGCCGTGCGATCCGCCTCGTGCAGCAAAAGGAAGAGGCCCGTGATCTTCTTGTCAAAGATGCGGCGGCCTCACACTGAGAGTAACGGTTGAAACGATGAGCGTTTACAAAGAACGCCGTGTAACGCATGCGGTAAGCGTCAGAAATGCGGATAACGTCGTGGTGATCGGGGGTGGTCACCCCGTGGTCGTGCAGTCCATGACCAATACCGCGACCGAAGACATTGACGCCACGGTGTGCCAGACGGTGCGGCTTGCCGCAACCGGCTCTGAACTCGTGCGTCTCACGGTCAATACCCCGGCGGCCGCCAAGGCCGTGGCCGTGATCCGCGAGCGGCTCGATGCCTGCGGCTGCTTTGTGCCGCTTGTGGGGGACTTTCACTATAACGGCCACAAGCTTTTAACCGAAGTCCCTGAGTGTGCCAAGGCCCTTTCCAAGTACCGCATCAACCCCGGTAACGTCGGTAAGGGAGAAAACCACGGCAACAATTTTGCGGTAATGGTGGAAACGGCCTGCCGTTACGATAAGCCGGTTCGGATTGGCGTTAACGGCGGCAGCATCGATAAAGAGCTTCTCGCCCGCATGATGGACGCCAACCGCGCGCTCGCCAACCCCAAAACGCCGCAGGAAGTGCTTTTGGACGCCATGGTGGAAAGCGCCGTGCAAAGCGCTGAGGCTGCTGAAAAAATCGGGCTCCCTGCCGACCACATCGTGCTTTCCGCGAAGGTAAGCGACGTCACCGAGCTCATCACGGTTTACCGCGCGTTAAGCAAGCGCGGCAACTGGGCGCTGCATCTGGGACTTACAGAAGCCGGTATCGGCACCAAGGGCGTGGTCGCCAGTACCGCGGCGCTTGCGGTTTTGCTTGCCGAAGGGATCGGTGACACGATCCGCATTTCCATTACCCCGGAACCGGGTAAGGCGCGAGAGCAGGAAGTGATTGTCGCGCAGCAGCTTCTGCAGTCGATGGGCATGCGCCACTTTGCCCCGCAGGTGACATCGTGCCCCGGGTGCGGGCGCACCTCGAGCACGCTTTTTCAGCAGCTCGCACAGGAAACGGAAGATTTTTTAAGAAGCCGCATGCCCGAGTGGCGCAAGACGCGCCCGGGGTGCGAAATGATGAAGGTGGCGGTGATGGGCTGCATTGTGAACGGCCCGGGCGAAAGCCAGGAAGCCGACATCGGCATCAGCCTGCCCGGCCGCGGGGAGTCGCCGGTTGCGCAGGTCTTTGTGGACGGCGCCAAGGTTGCGGGCCTTAAGGGCGACGCAATGGCCGGGGAATTTAAACAGATGATTGAGGACTACGTCGAGAAGCGCTGGTCCGGCAAAAAGAATTAAAGGAAAGAGCAAAATGGCAAAGATTAAGATCGCCGGCATCAAGGGGATGCCCGACATGCTCCCCGAAGAAAGCGCTGTCTGGGAGTTTTTCACCGATACGGCCCGCCGTACGGCGTCGCTCTACGGTTTTCGTCAGATCCGCACGCCGATTCTTGAGCAGACGGCGCTTTTTACCCGCGGTATCGGGGAAGTGACCGATATTGTCGAAAAGGAAATGTATTCCTTTGAAGACAGCATGAACGGTGAAAAACTCACCCTGCGTCCGGAAAATACGAGCGCCGTCGTGCGCTGCGCCATTGAGCACAGCCTCACCTACAACGCCCCGCAGCGCCTCTGGTACTTCGGGCCGATGTTCCGGCACGAGCGCCCGCAGCGCGGCCGCTACCGGCAGTTCCATCAGTTCGGCTGCGAAGCCCTCGGTTTTGCCGGTCCCGACATCGATGTCGAGCTTCTCGCGATGATCGCGCGTCTCTGGAAAGAGCTCGGAATTGAAGCGCGCCTCGAACTCAATACCCTGGGCGAACTCGAAGAGCGCGCCAAGCACCGCGAGGCGCTCATTGCGTACTTTCAGCAAAACGCCGATATTTTGGACGAAGACGCAAAGAGACGGCTTCTCACAAACCCCCTGAGAATTCTGGATACAAAAAATCCGGACATGCAGGAGATGGTGAACGCTGCGCCGAAGTTACTTGATTTTCTCGGTGAAAAGTCCCTGGCGTTTCTGAAAAAACTTGAGGACGGTGTTTCCGCCCTCGGGATCAGCTACACCGTGAACCCCCGTCTTGTGCGCGGGCTCGATTACTACAACCACACCGTTTTTGAGTGGATTACTGATAAGCTCGGCTCCCAGGGTACGATCTGCGGCGGCGGCCGCTACGATCCTCTGATCGAAATGCTCGGGGGGAGACCCACGCCCGCAGCCGGTTTTGCAATCGGCGCCGAACGCGTCATCGAACTCATGAAGGAAGTAAAGGGCGAGATGAAGGCCGCGGACTGCGACGTCTACATCGTGCACCACGAGGGAGAGGCTGAACGCAAGGCTGTCGCCCTGGGTGAGATACTCCGAGACAAGGGCCTCAGAGTTGTTGTGCACGCCGGCAGCACCGCCTTTAAGACGCAGATGAAGCGCGCAGACCAATCGCTTGCGCAGTGGTGCGTGATTGCGGGCGAAGGCGAAGTCGCTGAAGGTAAGCTCACTCTGAAGCACTTGAGAAACACTGCGGGCGAACAGGTTTTTGAGGACCAGGTGACGCAGCCTGAAGCTGAAGTGATTGAACGGATTGTCAAGGGGTGATTTGTTTTCAGCCCTCTGTCATCGGAATTTTTGCAAAGACAACAAAGGACACACTGAAAAATGGCATACGATTTGGAAGAACAAGAGTCCCTTGACCAACTGAAAGCCTGGTGGGAAAAGTGGGGAACAGCCGTTCTCTCCGTGATTACCGTGGGGTGCCTTGCCTTTGCCGCCTGGAACGGCTGGAACTGGTATCAGCGTTATCAGGGCTCTAAGGCGACGATCGCCTACGTGCAGCTGCAGAACGCCTTCGTGCAGGGCGACGCCAAAAACGTTGTTTCCATTGCCGACGGCCTTATGAAGGAGTATCCCGGCAACGTCTTTGCCGGTCTTGCCGGTTTTTACCGTGCCGCCGAAGCCCAGCGGCAGAAAAAGCCCGATGAAGCGCGTCAGGCCTTAAACTGGATCATTAACGAAAGCGGCCGTCTGGAATACGAAACCGCGGCGCGCGTGCGTCTTGCAGGCATTGAACTTGATGCCGGAAAGGCCGATGCGGCGCTTTCCGTTTTAACAGCAGCTAAGCCCCTGGAAGCCGATGCCGTGAGTTTTAACGACCGTCTCGGAGACGTCTACTTTGCCTTAAAGCGCTACGGCGAAGCCAAGGCCGCCTGGGAAAAGGCCCTCAAGGCCGACGCCTTTGACGGTACCGTCACGCCGCTTCTTAACATCAAACTGCAGTCGCTGCCCGTTGAGACAAAGTAACGGACAGACGTCAAACCCAACACTTCCGTAAAAGGAAACCTTACCGTGAAAATCAAACGTACGCTTTCACTTTGGGCGGCAGCTGCCGCGGCGGCACTTGTTTTGTCGGGCTGCGGCTCTCCGGACCCGCATGAACCGGCGGAACTGCAGGACTACCGCGAACTCGTGCAGATTAAGGAAGACTGGACGGCGGGCGTGGGTGAGTCGCTTACCGGGCTTTTAACGCCTGCGGTCACCGAGCGCGGCATCTATGCTGCCGGCGACAGAAGTGTTTACCTCCTGGATCCGGCAACCGGCAAAAAGCTCTGGGAGACGGAGACTGAAAGCGAAATCACCGCGGGTGTGGGCACCGACGGGCGTCTTGTGGCCGTGGGTACCGCCGCGGGTGAACTCGAAGTCTTTGATGAAACCGGTAAGAAACTCTGGCAGGTAAAGCTCTCAGGCGAAATGAGCGTGCCGCCCCTGGTGGGCTCCGGTTTTGTCGTTGTGCGCACCGCCGACACCCGTGTCACTGCCTTTGATGCGGCAACCGGCGAGCGCCGCTGGCGTTATCAGTCGCAGGTTCCGGCGCTTACCGTGCGCACTGCGGCTCAGATGAAGTTTTCCCCGGCCGGAATCCTCGTCGGGCAGGCTAACGGCAGGCTTCTTGCACTGGACGCCCAGGGGAAGATGGTTTTCGATGCGGTGATTGCGCAGCCCAAGGGCATCACCGAAGTCGAGCGGCTTGTCGACGTCGTGGGCTCGCCCTTTGTGGACGGCCGCATGATGTGCGCGGCGGCGTTTCAGGGCAATATCGTCTGCATGAGTTCTCAAAACGGCAGGCTTCTCTGGTCGCAGCCCGTTGACGCCGTCACGGGCCCGGTAAGTGACGGGCATAACGTCTACGTTGTGACCGCTCAGGGCGACATTCAGGCCTTTGACTACGAAACCGGCAAGCCCGTGTGGACCAACAAGGATCTGAAGTGGCGTACGCCCTCGGCGCCGGTTCCCATGAATAAGGTCATTCTGGTCGGTGACTACGACGGTGTGATTCACGCCCTTGACCAGGCAACGGGCGAAATCGTGGGCCGCACCACGGTCTCCGGCGCCGTGAATGTGGCGCCCTTGGCGTTGGGCGAAGGCCGCGTGCTCGTGCAGACGGCCGATGGCGAAATTGCCGCGCTGACGCTTTCCGAATAACACGAAACAAAAACACAAACGGGTGACGTGATGCTTCCAGTCGTAGCACTTGTCGGACGGCCCAACGTCGGTAAATCCACGCTTTTTAACCGCCTCACCAGAACGCGTGACGCGATCGTGGCGGATTTTCCGGGCCTTACGCGTGACCGTCAGTACGGTCAGGGTAAGGTCGGGCCCTGCGCTTATATCGTTGTCGATACGGGCGGCTTTGAACCTGTAAGAAGCGAAGGCATCGTGCGGGAGATGGCCGGACAAGCCGAAGCAGCGATTGCCGAAGCCGACGTCGTGATCTTTGTCTGTGACGCAAGAAGCGGGCTCACGCCGCACGATGAGCGCATCGCACGGCACTTAAGAAGCGCGGGCCGCCCGATTTTCCTCGCAGTCAATAAGTCTGAGGGCTTGGACGACAGCCACGTCGCGGAATTTCACGAATTGGGTCTCGGAGATCCCTGGCGGATTTCCGCCGCGCACGGGCAGGGGGTCTCAGGCCTCTTGCAGACCGTGCTTGAGCCCTTCGTGAACGCTCAGGACGAAGAAGAGACCGAAGAGACCGATCCTGACGCCCCTAAGCGCATCAAGGTGACGGTAGCAGGTCGCCCCAATGTCGGTAAGTCCACGCTCATCAACGCCCTTTTGGGGGAAGAGCGCCTCATTGCCTACGATATGCCGGGCACGACGCGCGACGCAATTAAAACCGAGTTTGAGTATGACGGCAGGCCTTTTGAGCTCGTCGATACGGCGGGTCTGCGCAAAAAGGGCCGTGTTTTTGAAGCTGTTGAAAAGTTTTCCGTCATCAAAACGCTGCAGGCCATCGAGCAAAGTAACGTCGTGGTGCTGGTGATTGACGCGATGGACGGCGTGTCCGCGAACGACGCGCATATCGCCGGTTACGCAATGGAGTCAGGGCGCGCTTTGGTGGTGGCCATCAACAAGTGGGACGGCGTGGATTCCTACAAGCGCTCGATGGTGGACGTCGATATCGAACGAAAGTTCAACTTCCTGCGCTGGGCGCGCTTTATTCACATTTCGGCCTTAAAGCGTAACGGACTGAACCATCTCATGAAGGCGGTGGTGGACGCGCATAAGGCGGCGTTTGCGAAACTCCCGACCCCGAAACTGACGCGAGCGCTGCTTGAAGCCGTGAGCATTCAGCAGCCGCCCCGCGACGGCCGCATCCGTCCGAAGATGCGCTACGCGCACCAGGGCGGCATGAATCCGCCGGTGGTTGTGGTGCACGGCAACAGCCTGCAGGCCGTCAGCGACAGTTACCGCCGTTACCTCGAAGGTTTTTTCCGGGAGAAGTTCGATCTCGCGGGGACACCCTTGAGGATTGAATTCCGCACGGGCCGCAATCCTTACGCGGAAGACGGCAAAAAGTAGTCTTTGCGTGACAAATGCGTACATTTTTTCCGGCCGGCGTGTGGTTTCACCGCAACCGGCCGTCTGAAGTGATGATAAGATAACCCAATCCGTTCCCCGGACACGTACGTCCGCAGACAGAAAGTAAGCCGGCAAAGGGGATTTTCAGACCTTTGCCGTTTCTTTCTGGGCGTATGCCCGAGGCACCAACAACAAAAACTATTGCCAAGGCGCGGTCGTTAAACCCGTGCCGGAGAAGAAAAAACATGAGCACGATCAACAAAGGGCAGCTGTTACAAGACCCGTTTCTCAACATCCTCAGGAAGGAACATATTCCGGTTTCCATTTACCTCGTGAACGGAATAAAGCTTCAGGGGCAGGTGGAAAGCTTTGATCAGTACGTGGTGCTTTTACGCAACACCGTCACGCAGATGGTCTACAAGCACGCCATCAGCACGGTCGTTCCGACCCGCGCCGTCAACATGCCGAGTATTCCGGAAGAGTAATTTGACCAAGTTTCGTTATGAAAGCGCGCGGGAGGCCGAACCTACCCGCGCGTTTCTTGTCACGGCCGCCATCGGCCGCACCGTCTGGGCTGATGCGGGCGATGAGCTCGCGGAACTCGTGCGCTCCGACGGTCTTGTCCCCGCAGGTTTTCTTGCCGCCCGCCGCGACAAACCCGATGCCGCAACGTTTTTAGGAAGCGGCAAAATCGAAGAGATCAAAAATCTCGCGCAGGCAGCAAAAGCAAGCATCGTCGTCTTTGATGCGGCGCTCTCGGCCGCCCAGGAGCGCAACATCGCGCAGGCCTGCGGCATAGCGGTGATGGACAGAACCGAACTCATTCTTGAAATTTTCCGCCGGCGCGCCAAAAGTAAGGAAGGGCGCCTGCAGGTGGAGCTGGCGCGCCTTGAGCACCTCGCCACGCGCCTTGTGCGCGGGTGGACGCACCTGGAGCGCCAGAGAGGCGGCCTCGGTAAGACCGGCGGCCCCGGTGAAAAGCAGATTGAGTTGGACAGGCGTCTGCTTTCCAACCGCGTGAAGCAACTCAGGGATCAGCTCAAAAAACTGCAGAAGCAGCGTGACACGCAGCGCAAATCCCGCAGCGAAGGCGAAACGATGACAGTGAGCCTTGTGGGCTACACCAATGCCGGAAAGTCCACGCTTTTTAACCGTTTGACGCGCGCGGAAACCTATGCGGCCGATCAGCTTTTTGCCACGCTTGATACAACGGCAAGACGCTGCTGGCTTGAGGGCGAAGACTGGATTGTCGCAAGCGACACCGTGGGCTTTATCCGGGGGCTTCCGCATCAGCTTGTGAACGCCTTTAAGTCAACGCTTGATGAGACGGTGCATGCTGATCTTCTCTTACACGTCGTTGATTCAAGCTCGGCCGTCAAAGACGAGCAGATTGCTTCGGTTAACGAAGTTTTACGTGAAATTGAGGCCGACACCGTCCCCGTCATCACAGTCTTTAATAAAATCGACCGTTCGGGGATGACGCCCGGGATTGTCAGGCGCGACGACGGCACGGTGAAGTCCGTGACGGTGAGCGCCTTAACGGGCGAGGGCATTGACGATCTGCGTCATGCCGTGGCAGAGTTTAAGCACGTCTGGGCCGAGGAAAACAAATCGTTGCCCCGGGAACCCGAAGACTGGGAGCGCGAGGCGGCGGAAATTTTGGACGGCAACGACAACCTTTCGGACCCGAAAAACTGATGTGCGGAAGCTGACGGCACCGGGGAGACGCGTTGTGCCGGCAGACCCGCTGATTGAATATAAACTCAGAGAGGAATTGATATGTCCCTTAATGACCCCCGCTGGGGCCGTACCGGCGACGATCAGACAAAACCGGCGCAGACCGGAGGCGAGACGCCCAAAAATGAGGCGGAAAACACGCAGCCCGCAGGAAGCGATGCGCCCCGGACCGGTGCGCCTCAGGCCGAGGCGCCGCGCGGGGATATGCCGCGCGCTGAAGAGCCGCGCGCCGACAATAACAGCCGCCCCCGGCAGCAGCAAAACGGCGCCGCGGACCTTGATCAGCTCTGGGATGACTTTAACCGTGCCTTGGGCGGCCTTTTGGGCGGCCGCGGGCAGGCTAACCGCGGCAGAAACCCGCAGGAAAAAAATTTTGATGACCGCGGGCTAAACGACTTCAGGCCCGATAACGGCGGGGACGAACCCCCGTCGAATAACCCGCCCTCAGGCCGCGGCAACCGTTCGCGTTTCCCGAAGGTGCCCGACGGCGTGGGTTTCGGTTTGGGCGGCATTGCCGTACTTGCCTGCGTTGCGGTCGTCGCGTGGGCCGCAAGCGGCTTTTACATCGTCCCTGAAGGGCAGGTGGGTGTCGTGACGACCTTCGGCAAGTACACCAAGGACGCCTCCGCCGGTTTTAACTGGCGCATGCCCTGGCCCATTCAGGAGGCCGAAATCGTGGACGTCTCAAGCGTCCGAAAGGCTGAGATCGGTATCCGCGGAACGACGAGCCGCTTACGGGAAGCGCTGATGCTTACCGACGATGAAAACATCGTCGACGTGCAGTTTAACGTGCAGTACCGTATCCGCCCGAATGCCGCCAAGGACTACCTCTTTAAGACCCGTGACCCAGATCAGTCCGTGGTGCATGCCGCCGAAAGCGCCATGCGCGAAGTCGTGGGCCGCAAGACCATGGATTCGGTCCTTTTTGAAAGCAAGCAGGAAATTGCCGAGAGCGTGAAAACGGGCATGCAGTCAATGCTTGACCGCTACAACACGGGTATCGAGGTGATGAGCGTCGCGATCCAGAACGCTCAGCCCCCGGAACAGGTGCAGGCTGCCTTTAACGATGCGGTCAAAGCCGGCCAGGACCGTGAGCGCCAGATCAACGAAGGTGAAGCCTACGCCAACGGCGTCATCCCGAAGGCCCGCGGTATGGCTTCGCGCCTCAACCAAGAAGCCGAAGGCTACAAGGCCCGCGTGACCGAGGCCGCCCGCGGTGACGCCGAGCGCTTCAAGAAGATTCTCGCGCAGTACGAAAAGGCGCCTGAGGTGACGCGTGACCGCCTCTACGTCGACATCATGAAGGAGCTCTACGCCAACTCCTCCAAGATCCTCGTTGACACCAAAACCAACAACAATCTGCTCTATCTGCCTTTGGATAAGCTCATGGAAAAGTCCGCGGCGGAAGCCAAGGTGACGGATACCGCGCCGCAGAGTACAACGACGCCCGCCGTGCAGGCACCCGCTGCAGTGCAGCAGCCGGTTGTCCGCGATATCGATCCGCGTGAAATGCTGCGTCTGCGCGGCCGCTGAGAGTAGGGAGAGAGAAAGTGAAAAAACTGACAACACTCGTGGTGGCCGTTGCCGTGATCGCGGGCCTTGCGCGTCTGTGCCTTTATACCGTGGGCGAGCGTGAGTACGCACTTGTCTTCGGCCTCGGGGAACTTAAGCACATTCAGGCTGAACCGGGCCTGTACGTGAAGCTGCCTGCGCCCCTGCAGAACGTGGTTTACCTTGATAAGCGCATTTTGTCGCTTGACACGCCACAGGCCGACCTCGTGCAGACAAGCGAAAAAAAGAACCTTCTCATCGACAGCTTCGTGAAGTGGCGCATTGGCGATCCGCGCCTTTACTGGGTATCCTTTCAGGGCAGTGAACGCGCCGCCGAAGACCGTGTCTCCGCCCTTTTGCGCGACGTCTTAAACCAGACCGTGAACCGCCGTACCGTGAACGAAATCACCTCCCGCGGCCGCGAGCAGGCGATGCGTGACATCAGCACGGGCCTGCAGGCCCGCGTCAAGGACGTCGGTATCGAAATCGTTGACGTGCGCTTAAAGCGCGTGGACTTTACGCCGGAAATTTCCGAGTCCGTCTACCGCCGCATGGAAGCCGAACGTAAGCGTGTGGCCAGTGAAGAACGCTCCACGGGTGCCGCGGAAGCCGAAAAGATCCGGGCCGACGCCGACCGTCAGCGTGAAGTGATTCTTGCGCAGGCCTACCGTGACGCCCAGAAGATTAAGGGCGCGGGGGACGCCGAAGCCAACCGCATCTACGCCGAAGCCTTCGGCCGGGATCCGGAATTCGCGCGCTTTTACCGCAGTGTTGAAGCCTACCGCGAAGCTTTCGGCAAAAAGGGTGACGTGATGGTCACCGACACCAACGGTGAATTCTTCCGTTACTTCAAAAACGACAAAAACAATAAGTAACGGTACCGACCGTCCGTTGCCGACCCCATGAAAGTCATCGTTCTGGCGCTTGCGTTTGCCGCGGTCTTTGAAAGCCTTTTTCCGGTGATTGCTCCGCACTTATGGAAGCGGTCGCTAGCGGAACTTTCAAAGGCCGATGAGGCGTTTGTGCGACGCGTTGCTCTGGTGATTCTTGCGGCGGCACTCACAGTCATCTGGACCGTGACGGAGATTACTTGAAATGGCTACCTGGCTTTTGCCCGACAACATGGCAGACATCCTGCCGCAGCAGATGCGTGTGCTCGAAAAAATGCGCAGGACGTGTCTGGATCTTTTCGCGTCTCACGGCTTTGAGCAGGTTGAGCCGCCGATGATTGAGTTTGTCTCGTCGCTTTTGACGGGAAGCGGCAGCGACCTTGACAACAACACCTTTAAGTTCATGGACCAGGCCAACGGTCGCATGGTGGGCTTAAGAGCCGACATCACGCCGCAGATTGCGCGCATTGACGCGCATATTCTGAACAGCACCGGGGTGAGTCGCCTCTGCTACGCCGCAACCTGCCTGCACGCCAGGCCTCTGCATCCGCTTGCGTCCCGCGAACCCTTTGTGGCCGGGGCCGAACTTTTCGGCTGCTCGGGCGAAGAAGCCGACCGCTACATGATCCGGCTTGCCGTGAAGACGCTGCGGCTTTTGGGGGTGGAAAAGGTCCACGTCGATATCGGTCACACCGCGATTGTCCGCGCGCTTTTAGCCGCTGACCGTGCGTTAAACGAAGAAGAACTGCATGCGATTTTACGCGCGCTCCGTATGAAGGATCCGACGGCTCTGGAAAGTGCGGCCGCAACTTTAAAGCCCGCGACGCACGCGGCGCTTTCTGCGCTTCTGACGCACTTCGGGGACGCTTCCGTCATTGATGAACTCGAGAAACTGCTGCCCTCCTCCGGGGCCGTGCAAAAGGCCCTGGCCGAAGCACGGGAACTCGGGAAAACGTGCGGCGCGGACGAAGTGAGTTTTGACTTCTGCGACGTGCACGGCTATCAGTACCTCACCGGCGCCACCTTCTCGGTGAACATACCGCAATATGCTCAGGCGGTTTTGAGAGGCGGGCGCTATGATGGAGTCGGTCTGGCGTTCGGCCGGCCGCGGCCGGCCTGCGGTTTTACCGTGTATCTGCGGGAGCTTTCCGCCGTTTTGAATGCCTCGGAAAAGGACATTCGGCCCGAAGCGGTGCTCGCGGATGCAACGGTTACGGACAAGGACTACCGGCGCGAGGTTGAAAAACTGCGCGCTTGCGGCAAAATTGTGATTTCGCTGTTGCCCGGGGAGAGCCCCCTGGCGGCGGCCGAACGTTTTACTTTAACGCACGAACTCGTGCGGGGTGAGGGCTCGGTTGAGCTCAGGGTCATCAAGCCCCGCCGTTAGGAGCAACTGAATATGTCAAAGAACGTCGTGGTGGTCGGCGCCCAGTGGGGTGACGAGGGTAAGGGTAAGATTGTCGACTGGCTTACCGAAAAGGTGGACGGCGTTGTTCGCTTTAACGGCGGCCATAACGCAGGCCATACGCTTGTCATCAATGGCAACAAGACCATTTTGCGTCTGATTCCCTCGGGCATCATGCATCCGACGTCTCAGTGCTACCTCGGTAACGGTGTTGTTCTGAGCCCGGAAGCTTTCTTCCGTGAAATCGATGAATTAAAGAGCCACGGCGTGGATGCCGAACCCCGCCTGCATGTCTCGGGTAACTGCCCGCTCATCATGCCGTACCATATTGCGCTCGATCACGCGCGTGAAGCGGCTCTCGGGTCTAAGAAAATCGGCACTACGGGCCGCGGCATCGGTCCGGCCTATGAAGACAAGGTCGCGCGCCGCAGCGTGCGTGTCGCTGACCTCTATCAGCCGGCCGTGTTTGCCGAGCGTGTCCGTTCGATTCTCGAACTGCACAACTTCGTTCTGAAAAATTACCTCAAGGCCGAAGCGCTTGATCCCCAGAAGGTGATCGATGACGCGCTTTCCTACGCCGACCGTCTCGCTCCGATGGTCAAAGACGTCTCAGCGGAACTGAACCGCGCCATGGACACCGGTAAGCAGTTCCTCTTTGAGGGCGCCCAGGGTTCGATGCTTGACATCGATCACGGGACCTATCCCTTCGTTACGTCGTCCAATACGGTGGCGGGTTCGGCAAGCGCAGGTGCGGGCGTCGGTCCTCAGCGTCTCAACTACATTTTGGGCATCACCAAGGCCTACTGCACCCGTGTGGGCAGCGGCCCCTTCCCGACGGAACTTGAGGACGCCGTCGGAGAAGAACTCCGCAAGAAGGGCAACGAATTCGGTGCCGTGACGGGGCGTCCGCGCCGCTGCGGCTGGTTTGACGGTGCCGCACTGCGCCGTGCCGTGCAGATTAACGGTCTCACGGGGCTTGCCGTCATGAAGCTTGACGTCTTTGACGGTATGGAGAAGGTAAAGCTTGCCGTGGGTTACAAGGTTGACGGCCAGGAAGTTGATCTCATGCCTTACGGCGCTGACGCTGCCGCCCGCTGCGAACCGGTTTACGAAGAATTCCCGGGCTGGAAGGAAAGCACGTTCGGCGTGACGCGCTGGGAGGATCTCCCTGAATCGGCCCGCCGGTATCTGAAGCGCCTCTCCGAAGTCGCCGGCTGCCCGATTGCCCTTGTTTCCACGGGCCCCGACAGAAGCCAGACGATTCTCTTGGATAATCCGTTCGCGTAACTCAGCTAAAATACTGAGTTATGACTCGCACAGGCGGTTCTGATTTTGGTCGAACCGCCTGTTTTTCAATAGCGGGCCGCCTGTTTTCTTTTGACTGCACGCACTATGCAACACGATCATATTGACTGGAACCAATACCGCGATCTCTGCGAACGTCTTGTCGCCCGTGTGGGCGCAAGCGGCTGGGAGTTTGACTCGCTTCTGTGTCTGGCCCGCGGCGGCATGCGCCCCGGCGACATCTTCAGCCGCGTCTACAGTAAGCCCCTGGCGATCATGACGACGAGTTCCTACCGTGAAGCCGCAGGTACCGTGCAGGGGGATCTCGATATCGCCAAGTACATCACGGGCGTGTCGGAGTTAAAGGGAAAGCTTCTTTTGGTCGACGACCTCTGTGACTCGGGCGCCACGATTAAAAAGGTGGTGGAACACTTAAAGCGCAACTACCCGCAGATCACCGAAATCCGTGTGGCCGTCATTTGGGTGAAGGCCTGCTCGGTGTTTCATCCGGACTACTCGGTCGTTCAGTACACCGACAGCCCCTGGATTCATCAGCCCTTTGAGTGCTACGACGACATCGGCATTGAAAAGCACCTCGCCAACTGCCGCGCCAAGTTCGGCGACGCGCTCTGACCGGTTGCTCGGTTGAAAAAAAGCCCTGTTCGAGATCGTTGGCAGGGCTTTTTGCTGTTTGTCTACTGCGTGAGTTCCCGCGAGAAGTCGGTGTTTTTAATAAGCGCAATGAGTGTGTCGGCAATCGCGGCATCCTCTTCAACCACAAGGGCGTTGATCCCTTCGGGTTCGGTGTCGCTCGCAATTGCTAAGACCGCCAATTCAATGCCGTGCCCGGTGAGCGTTTTCTCGTGAGGGATGAAGAAATCCTCAGGGAAGTCGCCGTCGGTGATGATAAGAAGGAGTTTTCTCTCGCTCTCCACGGCGTCCATCTGGTCGCGGGCCCAGTCAATCGCTTCAGCAATCGGCGTTGCGCCCCAGGAGGAAAGCGGTGCAAAGCGCCGGATAAAGTCTTCGGCAGTGACGGCTGCGTCAGCCGTCAACGGCAGAATGTCCGTTTTGTTGGGGCCGGGAAAGGCTGCGGCAGTGACGGTGATGCCGTTCACCTTTTTTGCGGACCGGTAAATGAGGGCGACGGCCGCTTTGGCCGAGGAGAGTCGCTCCACACCCATGGAACCGGAGCGGTCCAAAAGCATCATGAGGTGTCCCGAGGGCTTTTTTACGGGCGTTCCCCGTTTGGCAAAAAGCCGGGGTTCTTTTAAAAGGATGTCAACGGGCGCGTCCTCGGTGAGGTCGTCACCGTCCAAAGCGGCGTCCGTGTCATCGGTTTCCGCGGGCCCGGCAAAAAGCGCTTCAAACGCGTCTTTGAGCTTTTCAATTTCCTCAAATTTTCCGTAAAAGCTTTCCGTGAAAAGCTTCTTTTCCTCGGAGGTGTCCACGTCCGGTTCAACGGCGTCGGGGTCTGCCACGCGGTAAAGCGCCTCCTGCACATGCGGCAGACTGCCGCGCGCGGGCTCCTCAGAGGCTACGCCTTCCAGACAGTGCGTGTGGCCGCTTCCGGTGTGCTGTGCAGTAAGCAGTGTTTTGGTAAACCGCGCCTTGGCGGGGTTTTGTGCGGCACCTTCCTGAGTTGCCTGCGGGGCCGCAGTGAGTTCAGCGCGCACCGTCTTTTCAATGCTCTCGGCAAGCGCCATGACGGCGGCGGTGTCGGCAAGATTTCCGGCGTCCTGCGCCTCATTGAGAACGCGGTCAAGAAGCGCGGACGGCAGGTGCTTTGCGACTTCCGCCCTCAGAAGGTCTTTGAACTTCACGGCCCAGTCCATCTTTTCCCGGGCCATGAGTTCGGCATGAAGCCACGTGCAGAAAAGTGCTGCGGGCGGCAGGTCCTTGTAGGAAGCGGCCGCCAGACGCCCGTTTTCCTCAAGTTTTTCCGCGAGACAATTGCGCCAGACGCCGTAGAGGCGGTTAAGCCGCATGCCGTAGGTGTCGATGCGGACGTCTTCCAGGACGTTGATAAGCCCGGCGGTGAGTTCCGTTTTCTTTTTGGCGGCAAAAGCGCTCATATCCGTCTGCGTGACGTGCATCATCTCGTGGATGCCGTGACCGAGCGCAAAGGTTTCAAAGCTTTCATCATCGGGATCGAGGTTTCCGAGCCAGACGGTTTTACCGTCGGTCTTAGGGCTTTCCGAAAAAGAAAACGTGACGTCGTAGCGCCCGAGTATGCTCTTTAAAGCCTCAACAACGCCTGCGCGGCGCTCCTCGGGCGTTGCATCGGGATCACGGAAAATCTGCGGCATATAAGCCAATCCTGAGCCGGGCTCTGTCAGGGGGCTTCAGGGTGACATACGTACCCGCGGCCCCGGGTTAATGAAACAGACACGCAGAGCGATGTGTGTTAACCTGCGCTACGTGTGAGAAAGGTCGGGGTTGACGGAATCGGCTGAGGGCTTTAAAAACCGGCAGCCGCGCTTTTGGGTCGATACAAACGCCGGATACGAAAAAACCCTTGTTGCCAAGGGTTCATTCGGAACAGGATTTTTGAGATTTGGTGCCCAAGACTGGACTCGAACCAGCATGCCTCACGGCGCTGCGACCTGAACACAGTGCGTCTACCAATTTCGCCACTTGGGCAAAAATCCTGAGACGCGTATTATGCCGAAGATTTTCCGATTGTCAAATTAAAAACGAATGGCTCAGACAAAAACGAAAAAGAAAACGCCGCAGGCGGCCGGGCTCGAAATCATCAAACCCCGCAAGCAACGCGGCAGCAGCGATGAGGCTCTGATTGTCTCGCGTATCTGCTTTGTGCTCTGGCAGGCAAAAGACGGGGTGACTCTGGCGGACATGAGCCGCACGACCGGGTTTGAGGCCGAGTCGCTTAAGACATTTGCAACTGAAAAAGACGGTCTCTGGTACATGGACATGCCCTTTGTGGGCTACGACCGGGAAAAGAATCAGTTTTTCCGCAAAGAAGGCTGGCGCTGGTTTACCGCAACGGTGAGCAACGTTTCTGACCACGTGCTCATTGAAAATGACCGAGGTGAGCGAGTGGACTGCGAGACGCTCCTTGACGTGTGCGAGAACATGCTGCCGGGCGACAGGGTACTTGCCTGTGAGGCTGACGGACGCACGGATACCGTTTGGATTGCCGCCCTTCTTGAGCAGCCCGCAAGACGTTATATCTGCCCCCTGGACTATCTGGACCTCAGGAAAAAAGCCTTGAAGTCCCTGAGACCGGTGAGCCGTTTTTTCACCATGGCTTCCATCGATCTGGACAAACCCTGGCAGGTGCCGGGCGGCAGGGACGTAAAAATCCAGGTTGAAACCGATCCGCGGCCGCTGGGTTTTACCGGCACACCCACCGGACACGTGGTGAAGGTGATTGAAGACGCGGACACGTCTTCGGGTGAGCTTGAGGTGGCGCTTGCCAAATACGATCTGCCGCACATTTTTTCTGAGGCGGTCGTTAAGGAAGCCGAGGCTCTGCCCTCAGACCCCGGTGCCGAAGAGGCCGATGAGCGCATCGATCTGCGCGACATCGGCTTTATGACGATTGACGGCGAAGACTCCCGCGACTTTGACGATGCGGTGTGGTGTACGCCGGAGAAATCGGGCTGGCGCCTTTTGGTCGCAATTGCCGACGTCAGTCACTATGTCACTGAAGGCTCGGTCCTTAATAAAGAAGCCTTAAACCGCGCCACGAGCGTCTACTTTCCGAGCTGCGTCATACCGATGCTCCCCGAGAAGTTAAGTAACGGGTTGTGTTCCTTAAATCCCGGCGTAGACCGCGCGGTTTTGGTCTGCGACATGATGGTGGGTACGGACGGCCTGGTGTCGGCTTATCAGTTTTATCCGGCACTCATTCACTCGCACGCAAGGCTCACCTACACCGCCGTGTGGGCGGCACTGCAGGGAAAAAGTGACGATCTCATCGGCCGCGGCGGAAGCCTTGAAGATATTAAGGCGCTTTACGACCTTTATAAGGCCTTTCGTGCCGCGCGCGTCAGACGCGGTGCAATTGACTTTGAGACGACGGAAACGCAGTTTGATCTCGACGAAAAGGGCCTCATTAAAGCCATTCACCGTAGAGACCATAACGACGCGCACCGCCTCATTGAAGAGTGCATGCTCGCGGCCAACGTCTGTGCCGCGGACTTTATCGGCCGCAAAAAGGCGATGTCCTTATTCCGGATTCATGAGCCGCCGGCCGCCGATAAGCTTGCGGCATTACGTGCGACGCTTTCCTCGATGCATCTGAGGCTCGGGGGCGGCGATAAACCCGGGGCGGCTGACTTTGAAAAGGTGCTTGCAAGCCTTAAGGAGAGCCCGGTGAGCGACGTCGTGCAGGCCGCCATGCTGCGCTCCATGCAGCGCGCGGTCTACAGTCCCGACAACTGCGGACACTACGGTCTCAATTACCCTGCCTACACGCACTTTACGTCGCCCATTCGCCGCTATCCGGACCTTCTCGTGCACCGCACGATCCGTGCGCTTTTGTCGCGCCGCAAGTATTCGCCCGTCTTTGAAGGGGATTTCACGCGGCTCATGGACGGCTTTAACGGCCGCAAACTCACGCGGGAAAACGCAGAGCGCGCCCAAAACCGTGAGACACCGGTTGCTGCGCGCCAGGTAAAGCAGCTTGAAGCCTGGCGTGAGTTGGGGCTCATCTGCTCTGCGGCCGAGCGCCGTGCCGATGATGCTTCGCGCGAAGTTGTCAGCTGGCTTAAATGCCGCTACATTTCGCAGTTTTGCGGAAAGTCCTTTGAAGGGACCGTCACGGGCGTTATTGCCGCAGGGCTTTATGTGACGCTTGATGATCCTTACGTCGAAGGCTTCGTGCACGTCTCAAAGATCGGCCCCGACTACTACGAGTTTGATGCCTCGGAAAACAGCATGACCGGGCGCAGCGGGCGCGAGAAGTTTTATATCGGTAAACGCGTGAAGGCCACGGTCGAAAGCGCAGACACCGAAACACTGCGCGTGGACTTTACGATCTATACCGGGGAAAGAGAGGGCTTTGGTTCGCGCGGATTCGGGCGCCGTCGGTTTGACGACTGGAATTTCGACGACGATGACGACGACGGAGACGACTGGTCAAGCTTTCGGGAAGACTTCGACTTTGACGAGGACTTTCCCAAGCCCCGTAAAAAACGCAAGAAAAAGAATAAGAACAAAAACAAAACCGTAGCTAAATAAAGCGAGAAAAAATCATGAGTAAGCAGGTCGTTCTGGCAGGTTTTCATGCCGTTAATGCCCGGGTGAGATTAAAGCCCGAGAGTGTGAAGGTGGTTTATGTGGACGCACAGCGCCGCGACAAGCGCATGCATGAGTGCTGCGCGCGGCTCAATAAGTCCGGCATCAAGGTTGTGCAGGCCGATGCCAGAAGGCTCGACGGCCTTGCGCCCGATCTGCCGCATCAGGGGGTGGTGGCTCTCGCGGACGAAATCGTCAATACGCTCACCTTTGATGAGCTGCTTGACAGCATCACCGATAAGACACTGCTTCTGATTCTTGACGGCGTCACCGATCCCCGTAACTTCGGCGCCTGCCTGCGTGTCGCGGACGCCGCGGGTGTGCAGGCGGTTGTGGCGCCCAAGGACCGCTCGGCCTCTTTTTCGCCGGCAGCGGCCAAAGCTGCCGCAGGCGCCTGGGAAACAGTGCCCGTTGTAAGCGTCACCAACCTTGCCGCAAGCATTGTGGAACTTCGGGAAGCGGGCGTACTGGTGGTGGGAACGGCCGGAGAAGCGGAAAAGTCGATTTATGACTTTGACCAGAAGCGCGCCTTTGCCTGGGTGCTCGGCGCCGAAGGCGAGGGGCTCCGACAGCTCACCCGCAAGAGATGCGATGAGCTTGCGAAAATCCCGATGCTGGGGACCGTGGAAAGTCTCAACGTCTCGGTGGCAAGCGGCATCTGCCTGTTTGAGACCGTGCGGCAGAGAACGCAGGCAAAATAACGCCTGAGCGTTGCCGGGCTTACGGGCCGTCCCTTCGGGGGCGGCTTTGCTTCGTAGCGGTCAAAGCCCCGCAGGCCGAGGAGGGCTTCGCCCGTGTTGAGCGGCTCATCGGGTCCGGCGCGGCCGTCCCCATCAGAATGATCGACCCACCGTAAAGGCGCGCGAGCTTAACCGCTTGCTCAAGCGCACCCCACACCTGAAGCCGCCGAAACTCTTTCTCCAAGAGCTCTGAGGTGTCGGCATCGATGTCCCACTCCACGCCCGCCGAGACCATGTCGGCGGCGTAGAGGTCACAGACCTTGCGGGCGATCCAGTTCGTCCGGTAGAGCTTTTCGAGCTGATCCTGCGAGAGCGGCTGGCGCGACTCCATTGTGGGGCCGGGCGCCCCGGGCAGAGACGCCATGAAGCTCGCGGCATTGTCGCGCTTGGCGGTCACGTGGCCGAGAAATCGGTTTAAAACATCTTTCGCGCCCATACCGAGCTTGCTCCTGTCAGTAGCGGCTCAACGCCGTATCTGAGGCTGTCCATAGAATGGCTGAAATCGTGCTCGGGCTTGTCGGTAGGACGTCCGTCCTTGTCCCAAGCGTAGTTCTGAATCTCGTGCGCCACGTTCACTCAGTCCGGATGCACCACGATGTGCACGCCTTGGAGCCACTGAATGCCGTAGCGGACGCTGTCTTGTCCCTTCGTGGCCGGCACCGCGTTGATGCCGGCAGACCTCAGCTCCTCGATGCTTTTCGGTTCTGCGCTGTCGCAGGTGACCTTCTCGCGTCTGAGGCCGAAGCCTTTGATCCGGGCGGCAGGCGCTTGATTCGTGAGCCCGCGCTCGTAAATCTCCCATGCCACAAAAACGGTCTTTGAGGCCGGATCGTAGAAGCCGCCCACAAAGGCCGTGGGATCGGTGAAGCCGAAGTCCACGCCGTAAAAGGCTTTAAGGTCGCGCCGGCTCTTCATGGCCTCGAGGTCAAAGCTCACGATCTTCGCATCCGGATAGATCAAGCCCTCCGCGATACCCCATTCGCCCAGACCTTCGATCCGGTAGCGTCTGGGGAAGTTGCCCCGGAGGTCCCCCAAAAGCGCCCAGTCCTTGTCGTCTAAAAACTCATTGCAGAGGTACGTGGTCGTGAGCGCCGTCACCTCGGGGTTCGGCTTGTCAAAAAAGCGGCGTTTTCCCCACCACGTCTCGCTCCAAGGGTTGAGCGTCAGGACGATCTCTTTCCACAGACCCGCCGGCACTTGGCCGCGGATGCTGAGATCGAGCTTATTAAATTCGGCTTCGCTCTCAAGCTGAGAGGCTTCTTCGCACCACACCCAGCAGAGCACGCCTTGGGCCACAGTGAAGGACGTCACCTTCTGGCCGTCGTCGAGGCCCCGGAAAAGGATCTTCTGCCCGGTGCTGATCCGGACGATCTCAAGCGGGCTCACAGTCGCGCGCCAGTCGCTGTCAAAGCCGAGTCGGTGAATGGCCCACTCAAGGTCAGCAAAGCACGAGTCGCGGAGAGATCGGGCGTAGCGCCGGATCACAAGGGCATTCGCCTCCGGGTGGCTCATGAGGTTGACGATCAACCTCAGGGCGGTTGTCTTCGATTTCTTCGAGCCGCGCGAGCCTTTGCATACCAGGTAGCGCGTCCGGCTGTTCCAGAAGTCCCGATACCCCTTGTCGACGACAACGCTTAAAACGTTTTTTCGTCCGGCTACTGACATGCTTCACTCTTTGAGGTCGTTGACGATGGTCACTGTCTGAGGCTGTGTCACCGTCGAATTGACGTCGATCTTCTGCTTCTCTGAGAAGCGTTGCGGGTTGAGGTTCGCGGCACTGCGGGCGTCTTTTCGCATGGCGACGTTCAGACCTTCGACCACGCCTTTAGGGATTTCGATGCCCGACTTGACTGCGGCCTCCACAATGTCGATGAGACGGGGGGCGCTCTGACGCCGTCTCTCATCGTAGACGTCCACACCTCGCGCGCGCCCGCGCTGTCTTGTCGAAACACTCGGGATGCTCGTCCTGGCATCCCCAGACCGTGCTTCGATGGGGCATTCCCCTCATCTTGCTGATCTGGTTGATCGACTTGCCTTCGGCAAGCAGTTCGCAGAGCTTGTCTGCGAGCTCTTTCGTGTACTTGGTGGGCCGTCCGGTCTTACGCTTTGCGGCCGGTTTCTTCTTTGCGGTTGCCATTGCGTAGCCCAATAAAAAAGGCCGGATAAACCAGTCTATATTTTACATTATTTGCTTTGCTTTTTAAGCCCTTTATGTACAATACTATTTCATAAAGGAGGTGAGATATGTGGATCTGAAAGTAAAAGGCATAACGGCCGAAGCTGATTTAAATCTCGTGTTTATCAGGCTCAAGATCAGAATCAAGCTAAAGCCAAAGCCAAAGCGGGAGGCATCCACAAACCTCACCGTCCAAGGAGAAGTATATGTATTACGGCATCAAAGTTGTCAAGTCCCCTGATCGGGATGTTTTCGTTGTCACCTGCCGCGATCTTCCTGAATGCACTTACGAGGATCCGACACTGGAAGGAGCTGTCACGGCGGCCGCTCAGTGCGTCCCGGGAGTGATGGAGCTTCTGTACCGTCAGAAGCGCCGCGCCATCCCGCTGCCTAGCCCGCTTCAGGACGGGGAGACGCCGGTTTACATCCCGGCTCGCGTGCAGGCGAAAATTCTGTTCTGGAACTACATGGTCGAAAACCGTTACCGGGTCGCAGACATCGCCCGCATGAACAACATCACACAGACTCAGGCTCAGCGGTTTGTTGATCTGTCCAAAGACAAGGCCAGCATAGAGGCGATAGAAGAGGCCATGAGCAAGCTCGGGTTCCGATTGTCGCTGACGCTTGAAAAGGAGCCGTGACAAACAAAAAAGCCCGCTTCCTTGGTGGATCGGGCTTTTCTCTTGCTGTTTAACAGGGGTATTTAACCCCAGGTACTTCGGGGCTGTCAAGCCCCGATTATTCTATCAGTGGTAATGCGATGATTCAGGGTACGACGGCGGCATGGGAGGGCTGCATAGCCGCCCCCATGGGGGCGACTATGCAGCGGCGCGCCGCTACCGGAAAAATCGCAGTTTCGCCTCCTTAAGTTGTAACACTGCAACTGCTATGCTGAAACACTGTTTCAGTACTCCGCGGCAATTAAGCCTGCCCAGCGGCAAATCGCTCACCGTACATGGCTGCAAACACCGGCATGGCTTCACTCCAAGCACGAACAGGCAGCTTCCATTTTTCCATAATGCGCTGAAGTGCCAAGTAAATCAGCTTCTTGGCGGATTCTTCATGCGGAAACATGGTTCGAGTTTTGATTACCTTCCGAACGCCACGGTTGAGAGCCTCAATACTGTTGGTCGTATACAACAACTTCCGAATCGACCGGGGAAAGTTGAAGAAGGGTATCACCTGTGCCCAGGCAGAGCGCCAACTCTGCGCTACATACGGGTAACGTTTGCCCATAGGGCTATTTTCAAAGGCCACCAAGGCCGCCAACGCTTCTTCGGGGGTATTGGCCTGGTAAATGGGCTTTAAGCCGGCCATTACAGCCTTTCGATCCTTGTGGCTGACGAAGGCTGTAGAGGCGCGGATGAGATGGACAATGCAGGTTTGATGTTGCGCCTGGGGAAATACGGCTTCAATGGCTTGCGTCATACCCTTGAGGCCGTCTGTGACGGCGATCAGGATGTCCTCTACGCCACGGTTTTTCAATTCCGTAAATACCGACGTCCAGAAAGCCGCGCCTTCGTTTTCATGAACC
>ENA-UEQM01000025-UEQM01000025.1-human-gut-metagenome-genome-assembly--contig:-NODE-25-length-92269-cov-11.409851_pt1 | contig 92269 bp, 70 predicted proteins | sample MGYA00242948_ERZ507948 | MGnify/ENA primary metagenome ERZ507948 (study PRJEB26167, sample SAMN06115440) | human gut metagenome | host: Homo sapiens | place: China:Hubei | collected 2015-07-28 | study... | reverse complement strand
TCGTTGGTTCTGATAATAAAATAGCAGCAATTTATCATTTTACAAAAAATTAACTAGCGCGTATGGGCGAAGCGCCCCCGGCCGCCGGAGGCAAAGTCCCGCGGTCAGCCGCGTGTGCGGTCAAGCAGCGGGGCGACGGGGGCGACGGCGACGTTGACCTGTTCGTTGAGCGTTGTCGTATAGGTGATGTAGCGGTCGGAAACGCTGAAATGCGGGTGCGGATGACAGTGGTAATTGCGTTTGATGTACGGAATTTTCGGCATCGCATTGACCAGAAACACCTCCTTCCCGTTGGTCAGGTCGGTGAAAAGTACGCTCATGTGGTCCCACTCCTCGCAGCAGATGTCGGTGGCGAGCAGCGTGTCGGTCCGGTCGGCGTGGGAGTGGGAGACCGGCAGCGGGGTGGGGCGGACGCGGATCAGCTCATGAGTGTTCAGGTCCGCCTTGAAGGTGCCGTGGCCGTAGTGGACGAACCAGATGTATCTGCCGTCGGCGCTCCACCATTCGTGGCCGTGCATCGGGGTTTCCTCGCCGGGGAAGAAGGCGGCGGCCTTGCCGTTGCGGCGTATGGTCCAGATGCGCTGCGTATAGGGGATGGGTTCGCCGGTTACGATGTCGCTGCAGCCGTCCTGACAGAACAGGATCACATCGGGATCGACGGGGGAGAACTGGGCATGGTTCGCGTAAAACGGAATCCGTTCCCAGATATTGCAGGGGCCGCCGTCGAGCGGCATTTCGCCGAGAAAGCACTCGCGGCCGAATCCGGCGTCGATGCAGATGGCGTCGCCTCTGGGGGAAAAGGTGATGTGGGTTGCAACGCGCACCGGATTGCGGCCCCGGACGATCTCATCCGGGAGGCGGTTCACATATTCCGGTCTGGCCTCCGGGTGCGGTGCGAGTTTCCACAGTTCGGTGCGGCTGAAGAACCAGACCTCTCCGGTCTCCGGCTTTACGGCAGGGGAGGCGTCGAGAAACTGGGTCTCCGGGAAGAAGTGCATCCGGTCGGATTCAAAATCGAGCAGCCCGAGGCAGTAGGCCTTCGACGGCGGGTTTGCGCAGTAGAACCACAGGTAACGGCCATCCGCCGAAAAGCCGTCATTGACGAAATAGAACGACTGCTGGCAGGCGGCGACCCGTCCGGTCAGGATCAGGCTTTCGGCGCCGCTTGCCGGATCGCGCCGGCGGGTGAAGTTGCGGGAGGTTTCCGGGGTTTTCATACATTCTCCAGAGTTGTGTTTACGGAAGGCGCGGGGCTTTCAGGCCCCAGTTGGCGTAAGTCGGGTCGAAGCGCCGGTCGATCATGCTTTGAACCGCTTCCGAACCGCCCGGTTCGGTGCAGAGATTGGAGTTGACGTACCGCAGGGTTTCGACGTGGCCGTCCCCCATGGTCATGACGGTGTTGGCGGAGTGCGGGGCCAGAACTGAGTTGGCGCCGTTGATGAAGCCGGTTTTTTTCTCGTGAATCCGCATGTTCTCGATCTTGGGGCCGTCGATGTAGTTGCATTCGCCGAAGAGCAGGAAACGCGAGGAGGTCCTGATCATTGAGTCCTTGACCGCCTTCTTGTACATGCCGTATCCGGCGCCGTAGGAGCTGTTCGGGAGCTTGGTCCAGCCCTCGTCGACCCATGAACCGCGCGAATCGGTCGGGCAGAGGAAGATTCCCGGTCTGGTGGCTCCGGTGTAGGGATCGGTTCCCTGATAAGCGGTCATGAAATACCAGGCAAAACCCGGATTCACGCTGCCGTACGGATCGCTGGCGCCGTTGGCTCCCGGCACCGGAAAGCCGCCGGATTCATGTGCGTACATGCCGGAGTAGGTGCCGAGCTGTTTCATATTGTTGACGCAACTGCTCTGGCGGGCGGCATCGCGGGCTTTGTTCAGCGCCGGCAGCAGCATCGCGGCCAGAATCGCAATAATAGCAATCACTATCAGCAATTCAATTAAGGTAAAGAAGCTATGTCTCATTTCTGCATTCCTCCGTTATTGTTGAATATGGGGCAGGCCGAAATTCGGATGCGCAGGGAACCGGGAGTTTCAAGCTGTGATGACGGACGGTGCGGCAGTCTCCTTGACGTTTGGATTGAGAACTAGTTGACAGGGGATGAATTCCTGACGGATGGAGCCGGGCGGTGATTCGAGCAGGATTTCCATCGCCCGGCGGCCGATTTCCACAAACGGCTGGCGCATTGCGGCGAATCCGAAAGGTTCCTGGTCGTTCGGGGCGTCGAAGCCGACCACCGTGATCTCCTCCGGAACGCGGAAACCGAGCCGGGCAAGCTCATCCGCGGCATTGCGCGCGAGAATGCTGTGCGTACACAACAGCACCTCCGGCAAGTTTGAGCGGGAATGGAACATCCGGCGCACTTTTTCGCGTCCCTGTTCCGGCAGCGGCACATCGGCGATCTCCTGATGGAACGCCGCTTCAAACGGCAGCCCGAGCGCGGCCAGCTCGTCGGTGACGCCCTGATAACGCTGGTCGGAGGTGTAAACGCCGCCGAATACCCGGAGACTGCCGAAGCGGCGGAAACCCTGTCCGGCCAAGGTCCGGACCAGCAGCCGCATCCCGTGGTAACCGTCGCTTCCAACGAAATTTCCGCGGATGATTCCGCCCCGCGCCACCGGCGTGTCAATCGTCACATAGGGAATCCGACCGGCTTCAAACAGATCGAGGATTTCACTGTTGACCCGATAGTAATCCGATACAACCAGGGGACTGAAGATCACGCCCGCCAGCGGTCTGGTTTTCAGCTTTTCCACCACGGCAAGGGCTTTTTCGGAACTCTGGGCCAGATTGAAAAAACTCAGGTCGCAGTCAGCGGCGAAGGCGGCCTGTTCCAGCCCTTCGAGCAGACGCCCGTACATGGAGTGGCGTCCCGGCATGGACGGCACCACGAATGCCGCCAGCCGATGCGGATGCCGCGGCTGAAGCGGATTGTGCTCCGCCACGAAGCAGCCGATCTTCCGGCGCAGTTCGACCACGCCGGTTTCGGCCAGTTCGCGCAGGGCGCTGCGAACCGTGCCGCGCGCCACGGCCAGCTCATCGGCCAGTTCCAGCTCCGTCGGCAGCCGGGAGCCCGCCGTATAGCGGCCGGAAGTGATCTGCTCGCGGATCGCTTCGATGACTTTCCGACGCGGACTTGTAGACATGACAATCTCCGATTTGTACAATCTTGTTCAATTCTAGCCATATTATGAATCATTTTTGTTCAAAAAGCAAGAGCAAATCGGAAAAATATCGGATTTTCTTGGCTGTTACCGGTCCAGGCGGAAGAAAGGCGGCTGATGGAAGTTTTCCATTTCAGGCTGCTGAAAACAAGAAAAAATATGATATTTTATGGATGAGAGCTTGAAATTTATTAGTTTTGTGGTCAATTACTGCCGGAACACGTTAATTGATTTTTACCCGTATCAACAGGGTCATGAAAAGCTAAATGAGGATATTTACGGAATGAAATATTATTCAGAGGATCATGAATGGGTGGAGATCGTCGGTGATGAGGCGACGGTCGGTATTTCCGAATACGCAGTCGATGAACTCGGCGACATCACCTACGTCGAACTGCCGGAGGAAGAGGACGACTTCATCATCGGCGACCGGCTCGGCGAAGTGGAATCGGTGAACTCCTCCAGCGAAATCTATTCCCCGATCAGCGGGACCGTTTCGCAGGTCAACGAGGCGCTGGCCGACGAACCGGGCCTGATCAACGAATCCCCCGAAGACAAGGGCTGGCTCTGCCGTCTGACCAATTTCGACAGTTCCGAATTGGACGACATGATGAACGAAGACGCCTATCAGAAATATCTGCGCAAACTCCGCCGCTGATTGTTTCATCCCGATTTTCGATGTACGAATTCGCCGCCCCGATCTCAGGGCGGCTGTTTTTATTTTCAGACTCCCGCGAAGTGTCTTTGGAGTGCGGAGATTCATCTCCGCTTTCAAGTCGCACGTGAGTTTTATACTCAGCTTTGCCTTGCAACAAGAACAAGCAAAGGTGCCCGGAGGGTAACAACTCTTAAGTGCAAGAACTGGCAAGCTGCCCGGAGGGTAGTGAGCACGGGATTGGCGGCCTGCGGATGGCTCCGGGGGACGTCGCGCACATCCCCCGGACCCCCTCGCCGGTGGCGGAGGCCGGTCCGGTTGCGGAGCACTCCCGCTCGCGGGCGCGGCTTCGCCGCTTACTTGCCGGGCTGCGCCCGTCAACTTCTCACCGTTCGCTGCGCTCACTACGCCGAAGGGGCTTCGCTCACTACGTTCGGCTTCGTCACTATCGTTCCTCGTTACTTGCCAAAGGCAAGTAATTCCCTCACATTCGTTCGCGGCGCTGACCGCGCTTGTTGTGCGCCGTGTAAAAGATATTGCGGCCTTATTTGTACGCCGCGTAAGTGGTGATGCAGACCGCCCGATGCTTTGCCTGTACTAGTTGCCCGCACGCCCCCCGGAGGGGCATTGGCGGGCGCACCCGGCAGCGGCACCTTGCCGTCGTACTCGGCAGCGGCACCTTATCGGTCTGGGGTTCCGGGGGCGAAGTGCCCCGAACCGCCGGAGGCAGGTGGCCGCTCCGGTAAAAGCGGGTAAAGCGTCAGCGGACGTCCTGCCAGCTTTTTGGGAGCCTGCGCTTTTCGGAGGGCAGGGGCGTGAGGCGGCTGATCAGCCAGATGCCGGGTGAGAGCAGCAGGGCGGCGACCAGGAAATAAACGCGGTAGCCGGCGAGCAGGTCGCCGGGATCTGTGATGCAGAGTTTCAGCAGAAACCCGGCGAGGATCATGCCGACGACTCCGGAGCAGGCCCCGGTGACGACCGACACGAACATCGAGGCGGCAACGCGGTTTTCGGGCGGTACGGTCTGCAGAAAGTAGTGGGTCACGGAGTTGTTCATGCTGACCATGGTTCCGCCGGCGAAGAAGAACGGCAGCGCCATGTAGAAGCCGTTGAGGGAGGAGGGGGCGACCAGCCAGAGCACTCCGATCGACAGCAGCAGGATGTAGCCGATCAGAATGGTTTTGCGCGGGCCGATCACGGCGGCGACTTTTCCGGAGAGGAACGACATCACGGCGCAGGCGGTGAACTGCACCAGCGCGAACATCAGCGCGTCGGTGTCGCTGACGCCGTAACCCCGTTTCAGCGCGAGCATCGAAACCGGTACGAGCATGATCACGCCGAGGTTGACCATGAATCCGGCCATGATCTGCCGCCGGATGGTGACGGCGCCGAGGATGTTCTTCAATTCCGGCAGGATGGGACGGCGGGCGGAGCGGCGGATGTTTTCGGTTTCGTCGATCCGGGCGAGGAAGCGCGACGAGGTGAAGCCGAGGCAGGCTCCGACCACCACGATACCGGTCAGGGTCCACAAACTGGGGCTGAGATGCAGCACGAAGCTGATGGTCAGCAGCGCGATCAGGCAGGAAACGTAGAACAGCCCGACGCTGACCGCGATCACCCGGGCGCGGTTGCGGTCGTCGGTGAAGTCGCCGATCAGCGGCTGGGACATCACCACTCCGGCGGCCCGGAAGCCGTAAAAGAAGAATGAACCGATCAGCAGCAGCGCCATCGCGGTTTTCATCATGCCGAAATAACCGAAGACCGATGCGGATGCGACCATCAGCGCCGCTCCGTTGCGGGCGACCCAGAAGTACGCCTGCGCCCGGGCCGCGCCGACCCGGGCGGTCATGATTTTGCCGAGCGGCAGCAGCAGGAAGCCGAAGTAGAGCATTGCGCCGAGGGTGGAGATGAAGTAGTCCGGGCAGCCGAGCTGCACCGCGAGCAGGATCAGTACGGTTTCTCCGAGGCACATATAGGAGAGGCCGTTGATCACGTTGAACATGCAGTAGTTGTGCTGCGACGACGCCTGCCGCTCCGGGGAGAGCGCTTCCTTGAAAATCATGGTATGACATCCTGTTTTCCCTTTAATATAGCAGCCGGAAAAAGGTACGTCAATGCGGAAAATATGTTTCCGCCGGAAAAACGGCTTGATACCGCGCTGTCCGGATGGTATAGTAAAGCGGTTTTAACTTCAATGGAGGTGCACGATGTCGAACTTCACTTCAAAACTTGCGGGTCTTCCGATCGACTGAGCCGGTCTGCGGCGGTGTGCTTCTTTTGCCTCTTGCGTTCTCCGGTTCGGTGATCGGCGGATTTCTGCTTTTTATTCACTGTAATTGTATTTCCGGAGAATTTCTATTTTGAATACACAGGACAAGATTGTCTTTTTTCATTCCGCCTCGACCTGGATGGAGGGGCGGGCCGTCGAACAACTCAAACGCGCCGCGGAACTGCCCGGCATGATCGCCGCAGCGGGAATGCCGGACCTGCATCCGGGGCTTTCCGCTCCAGTGGGGGCGGCGCTGCTCAGCGAAGGCGTGATCTATCCCGAACTGGCGGGCGGGGACGTCGGCTGCGGCATCGCCCTCTTTCGCACCGGCCTCGCGGCCGGAAAATTCAAGGCGGCGAAACTGGAACGCCGGCTGCTCGCCCATGCCCCCGAAACGCCGGAGTATGAATTTCCGGCACAGTGGCCGGCGTGGCTGCGGCGTGACCTCGGCACAGTCGGGCACGGCAACCATTTCGTCGAACTGACCGGTTTCGAGGAGGTGCGCGATCCGGTTCGGGCGGAAACGCTCGGAATCGACCGCAGGAACCTCTGGCTGCTGGTTCATTCGGGCAGCCGTGGGCACGGTCAGGCGCTGCTGGAACGGACGCCGAAAGGAGGCCTGGTTCCCGAAAGCGAACCGGGCCGGAAATATCTTGCCGCCCACGATCGGCTGCTGGAGTGGGCGAAGCTGAACCGCCGCCTGATCGCCGCCGGTTTCCTGTCGGCGGCGGGGAGTGACGGGGAACTGGTTTCGGACAACTGCCACAACTGCATCCTGCCCGCTCCCGCCGGTTCCGGCTGGATTCACCGCAAGGGGACGGCGGCGACGGCGGAGGGAGCTCCTTTCGTGATCGCGGGCTCGCGCGGTACATTCAGCTATCTGGTCGAACCGGCGGGGGAGCAATCCCGCAACCTCTGGTCGGCGGCGCACGGGGCCGGACGCAAGTGGAACCGGCAGGGAACCCGTTCCCGGCTGGAAACGCGTTTCAAGCCGGAGAACCTGAAACGCACCCGGCTCGGCAGCGTGGTGGTCTGCTCCGACCGGCAGCTGCTCTATGAAGAGGCGCCCGAGGCGTATAAGAACATCGAAACGGTGGTGGACGACCTCGCCGCCGCCGGAGTGATCCGGGTGATCGGCGTGTTGAGGCCGGTGCTGACCTGGAAGAGTCCGAAGGAGGGGGAATGAGATGAAGCGGTTGTTTCTGGAAATCTCCTCCGGGCAGGGACCGGCGGAGTGCGAGCTTCTGGTCGCGAAACTGATGGTACGCCTGACTTCGGAGCTGCGGCGGAAGGTGCGCTTCCGCGAGGTGGCGTTGAATGGCAACCGGGAAAAGTCGCTGGTCAAATCGGTGCTGTTCGAGCTGGAAGGGGAGGGCGCGGCTGTGTCGGTCGCGCCGTGGCTGGGGACGATTCAGTGGATCGCCGCCAGTCCGTTCCGCTCCCATCACAAACGGCGCAACTGGTATGCCGGAATCCGGCTCTTTGAGGCGGAGCCGGAACTGGCGTTCGATCCGAACGACGTGGAGTTTTCGGCGTCGTGTTCAAGCGGGCCGGGCGGACAGCACGTGAATACCAGCAACACCCGGATTCAGGCGTTCCATCGTCCGACCGGCCTGTGCGCGGTTGCAGGCGAGGAACGCTCGCAGTTGCGCAACCGGGAGTTGGCGCTGGCGCGGCTGGCGGCGAAAGTGGCGACGCGCGGCAGCGCCGGTTCCGCCCGGCTCGGCCTGGAGGCATGGCGGGCGCACCGGGAGCTGGAACGCGGCAATCCGGTCCGGGTGTTCCGGGGAGATGAACTGTAGCGGTTGGTTCTAAATCGTGTAGTTGGCAAAAAAAGCTATTATTTCGTCAAGTTGACTTGACAAATAATTATATTTCCGGTATAATTATAATAAAGACAACAAAGGATGCGCTGATATGGAACCGGAATTCAGAAAATCAGGGAACGGCGGAAATTCACCGCGTGACGTACTTCGGCTGCTCTTTGAATGCGGACCGCTGGGACAGGTGGCCGCCGCCGGATTGCTCGGAATCACCAAGGCGGCATGCAATCTTCACTTTCAGCGGCTGACGGCTGACGGTTTTATCGAACCGGCTGAAATTTCCGGTTCCGGGCGGGGGCGTCCGGCGCAGACGTGGCGTGTACGGTCCGGAAATTGCTTTCTGGGCATGACGCTGCAGCACAGCGGCATTTTTGCCGAGTTGATTGATTTCAATGCTTCAAGCCGGTTTCGGAAGAATATTCCTTTGGAACCGAATGTCGCACGGGATGGGATCAGGGACAGGCTTAGGGCGCTGTGGGAAGAGGCGAAGATGTATCTGCTTCCGGAGGAACGGTTGTTGCAATGCTTTATCGGCGTACCCGGCGCCATCGCTGTTGACGGAACCATTCTCAACTCTCCGAATTTTCCGGTACTGAACGGCTGGAATCTGGATCGTTTCGCTTTGGATTGCGGTATCGCCTGCTATACCGATACCATCGGTTTAGCGGTAATCCGCGGTGAAACCTGCGGCATCCCCGTTGATACGGTGGCCGCTATTCTGGATTGGAGTGAAGGATTCGGGGTGACATTTGCACAAAACGGACAGCGGTTGCTGTTCCCGGCTCCCGGCTCCCGACGTTATCATGGTTTGTGGGATTTCGGACATATCCGGTACAAGCTCAATGGCCGCCGCTGTTACTGCGGAAAAGCCGGATGTCTTGAAGCTTATATCGGTGGAGTTGCGTTACTGGAGCAGCACCTTGAGCTTCCCTGCCGGACGGTGAAACAACTTGTCGAACTGCTACGTTCCGGGCACTCGGAAGCCTGCGGTTTTTTTGCGGATGCGGTCCGGATTATGACGGAAGCTCTTTATCCGGCATTGGAACTTCTGGGGGTGGAAGTGATTATTCTCTGCGGAACGTTGCGTGATGCGTTTGAGGTGTTCAGGCCGAAATTTCAGAATGCGCTGGAGAAGTTCTATACCCCGGAAGAAATCGGAGCTTTTTCGATTCGTTCCGGCGGCGAATCGTTTCCGACTCTCAGTCACGGTGCCGCACTTACCGCCCGGCAGTATTTTCTCTCTCCCGAAGTTATCGGACGTTACCGGGGTCTCGGCCAATCTGTCCTGCAAAACAGTAACCAAAACCAATAGGAGATTGCTGCATGAAGAAATTTACATTAATCGAGTTGCTGGTGGTGATTGCAATCATCGCAATACTGGCCGCAATGCTGCTTCCAGTGTTGAATCAGGCACGGGAAAAGGCGCGTTCCATTAGTTGCCTCGGCAATCTCAACTCCGTTATGAAGCTCCAGAATCTTTATGCGGACGACAACCGGGATATCATCATCTGTTATACTGCCGGTTCGCGCCCCTATGCCAAGCATCTTTATCTGACCGGTTATACGACGGAGGCGATGAATCCGTTTTTCTGTCCGGGTACGCCCAGGGCACTCTGTGACAAGCCGATTCTGCCATCTTTGACCGGAACAGCTCAGTATTATACATACGGTATCTACAACTACCGTTCCGACGGAGTGGGGGCGTATTATGAGGCGCGTAAGGAGCAAACGGGCGAATTCGCATTTATCAGCCCGGATTCTTTATATTACGTTGTGAAACGGTGTCGGATGCCTTCTGCGGTCATCCTCAACGGCGACACCCGCTATTATAAGGGCGATTACCGGGGCGCTTCCAACTGGAACTTCAATCCGATCACCGAATTGGGCGGTAATTCTTCAAGCGCAGCTATACCGCATAACGGACGCGGCAACTTTGTCTGGCTCGACGGCCATGCTTCAAGTCTGGGTGTCAGTGAACTCAAGGCGGAAGGTTACACGAAAGTCAACAACGGTACTTATGCTTATTGAACACGAAAGGGTCGACAATGAAAAAAATCTGTGTTGCTGTTTTCGTTCTGCTCTCCCTTGCTGTTGTCGTCGGAGCGGAAGTCGTCAGACCGGTTGAAATGGTCTGCCACTATATGCAATGGTTTGATTTTCGTCTGGAGAACGGCCTGCCGCGTCGTTTCCACTGGAAGTGGAACGGCAAGACGAAGTCGCATAACCCGGATCGTTTCGACAGCAATCGCACCCGCGATATCTATTCAGTGCTTTATCCGCGCATCGGCGTCTATGATTCAACCGATCCTGCGGTGATCGATTATCATATTCTTGCCGCGAAAAGCTGTGGGATTTCCGCCTTTGTGGTCGATTACTACAGTGAATTCGACGAACGCTTTACGCAACTGCTTGGCCGTGCAGTCGAACTGAATTTCAAGGCGGGAATCTGTTATGAGGAAAAGACCTGCTGGCCGGATTGGGTCAACAACCGTGCCGGAATTCGTTCCCGTGAAGATGCAATGGCTTTGGCGGTCCGGGAATTCAAGGCATTACGCAAAAGTTTTGATCATCCCGCCTATTGGCGCAGGAACGGCCGTCCGGTGGTGATGGTGTTCGGTCATGTTTACACACGGCCGAAAGGCTGGGGAGAAGCCGGCGGCGAATGGCGTTTCACCACGGAGGAATGGCGGCGAATTCTGCACGATTCCGGCTGTGAAGATGTCGAATTGGTGCTTCAGCAACTCCGGGGGATTGAGGCCGGTTTCAATACTTTTCTGTGGCGGCACGGTGAAGAATTCGCTCCACAAGCCGATGCGCTGGCCGCTGCCGGGAAGCTCGGATTCTACATCGGTACGATCGGACCCGGTTTCGACGACCGCGGCGTGAACGGCTGGGATCAGGGGGGCAGGGTTGATCCCAATCTCGGCGACGAGCAGATCCGTAAAGATTTCGCCATCGTCGATGCCGGACGTTGCGATACGGTTCAGGTCGTGACCTGGAATGATTTCGCGGAAGGCACCTGCGTCGAACCGACTTTCCAATACGGCAATCTGTACCTCGAACTTCTCGGAGAGTGGTTTGGCAGACGCAACGGGCGCGAGTATGAATACGGGCGTACCCAGCTGCCTTATCGCTGGTATGTGCTCGCCAAACGGTTCGGGACGGAAGCTGCCGAACCGATCCGGCAGGCGTTGAAAGAGGGGGATTTTCGGCAGGCCGCCACCCGGATCGATGCGCTTTGCCGGGAACGCGGTTACCGGATTCCCGCTATGATCGGGCGCGATTGTGAGTTCCCGATCTACAGCGTTACCACGCGGGAGGCTGCAGAGTCGGTGCCGAAAGTGCCGAAGGAAAAATTTCTTCTGGTACTGCTCGGCGGCCAGTCCAACATGGCAGGGCGGGGCAAGGTCGAAGCGGAAGACAGGATGCCTGATCCGCGTATTCTGATGCTGACACGCACCGGGTGCTGGATTCCGGCGAGCGATCCGGTACATTTCGATTTCCCATCCGCCGGTGTCGGTCCGGCGCGGAGCTTCGCGCGGAAACTGGCCGACGCCAATCCGGATTGTGTGATCGGCCTGATTCCGGCGGCGGTCGGTAATTCGTCGATCAGACAATTTGTTCCTGGAGTTCGCCATCCGCAGAGCGGCGGTTATCCTTATGACGATCTGGTGGCGCGTGCCAAACGTGCGATGCGGGATGGCACATTGTGTGCAATTCTCTGGCATCAGGGGGAATCCTCGCTTGGGTCGGAGGCTGATGCCAAAGCGTATCGGATCGAATTGGAGAACTTTCTCAAACAGTTGCGCCGGGAACTCCGGGTTCCGGAAGTGCCGTTTTTGGTCGGCGAGGTGCGATATCGCGAAGGCTGCGAAGAAAACCGGATTCTCAATCAGGGGTTGCGCGATTTTGCCGGGGCGGCACCGAAACGGGGATTTATTTCCGCTGAGGGGTTGACGCTTTTCGATGGAATCCATTTTGACCGGAATTCGCAGCGGATTCTGGGGGAACGCTATTTTGAAGCTTTCCGCATAGCGGTGTCCACTCCGGCTCCGCCGCAGGCAGTCAACCTGTTGCCGGTGCCGGAACTTACGGCCGGTCCGGATGGAAAATCCGTACAGGGCTGGCGCATTGTGCACAACACCAAACGTCGAACCATTCTGACGATACTGCCGGATGGTTCGCTGGAAATCCGGCCGGAATCCGGTTCAGGAAAAAGCGTGACCTCGCTCTATTCGCAGGTATTGAAACTTCCGGCCAGACAGGAACTGACTGGTTCCATTTGGGTAAAGGGCAGTTCAGTTGTGCGCCTCTATGCAACCAGCGTCAATTGGAAACCAGTTCCACTGTGGCAGGACAAGTCGAGTGTGGCCGGCACGGTCGACCGCAACGGCAGTGGGTGGGAACAGCATACGTTCCGCTTTACGGCGCCGGGTGAGGAGTTTCCGGTATATTTCCGTTTTGACATTGATTCCGACGGGCCGGTATTGGTCGCGGAGCCGACGCTGACACCGGTGCGGTCCGAAGGTGAGCTTTAAAGGGATGGAAGGTGTCTCGGCGCAAGGATGATAAACGGTTTCTGCCCGAGGCTCCGTACCAGCGGCATGATTACTTCCTCGTAGCATTTCAGATGGTCCGGTAAAGAAGGCGGGGAGGCCGGATAGGTGATCCGGACACATTCCGGCGCGGGAAAATCCGGCTCGCGTTCCGCCGGAATGATGCGCAGTTTCAGGCCCTTTTCACGACAGAGGGTTTCAAAACAGGCGAAGATTCCGGCCAGCCGTGATTTTTCTTCGGCTCGACTTGAAGTACCGCGATACAAAGGTATTGCAGGCTCTGGTCCTTCAGGAGCTGTTTCGCTTCCCGCCACGACGGCGGCGATTCGCGGTGGGGAAAGCCATGCCGCCTTCGCGGCAGGCAGGTCAGCCCGCCCTGCCGGGCGGCAGACCTTGTGTGCTACGCGGTCTGATTTTCAATCAGGCACCGGTAGCTGGGCGCATAGCGCACAACTGTCTCCGACGGGCAAGGGCGAAGCGCCCCCGGCCGCCGGAGGCTTCCTCAGCACCGCTAGCGGGCGAGGGAGCAGGGACCGCCGACGCAGCCGCCGGAGCAGGCCATGACTTCGACGAAGTTGCCGGGCAGTTTGCCCTTGGCGTACATCTTGAGCAGGTTCACCGATTTGCGGTCGAGGCCGTTGATGAACTTGCCGTCGATTTTCGGCAAGTTGGCATCGGGATTGTCGTGCCCCATTTGTTCGAGGATGGCTTCGCTGACGCCGCAACTGTGCGCGAAGTTCCGGGCAAAGACGGATGCGGGGCGTTCAAGCTGCTCGCCTTCAAGGGAAATCAGGTCGATTTCACGGGCGGCGAACAGTGCGCCGAGTTCTTCGAAGGTCATCACGAAGTCGGTATTCGGATCATTCTGGGCCTCGCGGCGCTTGGCGATGCACGGGCCGATGAAAACGGTCAGCGCATCCGGATATTTTTCGCGGGCGAGCTGCCCGGCGTAGCCCATCGGACTCGGCGTGGAGGAGACCATCGGCACGATGTCCGGGATGTGGCGTTTGGCGGCTTCCACCCAGGCCGGGCAGCAGCTGCTGGTCATCAGCCGGTCGCCGCGCTCCATGCGCTCGTAAAACTCTTCGGCTTCGTGCTCGGTGGTCATTTCGGCGCCGAGCGCGACTTCGAGGATTTCGGTGAAGCCGGCTTTGCGCAGGCCGGTGAAGAGCTGTTCGATGGTGCCGGGGAACTGGTCCGAAACCGAGGGGGCCACCATCGCGACGACCGGGCGGCCGCTTTTCATCGCGGTCAGGATGTTGGCGAGCTGCGAACGCTCCATGATCGCACTGAACGGACAGGCGCGGAAGCACTTGCCGCAGTAGATGCAGTTCTTGAAATCGATGCGCACGCGGCCGTCCTCGCCTTTGCCGATCGCTCCGACCGGGCAGGCGTCCTCGCACGGCAGCGGGTTGCGGATGATCGCGTGGTACGGACAGACCGTCATGCACTTGCCGCAGTTGATGCACTTGGTGCGGTCGATGGTCGAACGCTGGTTGATCACCTGGATCGCCTGCTTCGGACAGACGCCGACGCAGGGACGGGCGAAGCAGCCGACGCAGCTGTTGCTGACCTGCACGTGGCTGTCGACGCAGCCGTGGCAGCCGACGGTGCAGACCGAAAGCACCGGGCCGGTGTGGTTGCGCCCCTCGACGGCGTCGGCCAGATACTCCTTGAGCTGGCGGGATTCGTCCTTCTCCTCCTCCATGCCGAAGCCCATCAGGGCCATCAGCCGGTATTTGAGCATGGCGCGGTCTTTGTAGACGCAGCAGCGGTTGGGCTCCTCCGTCCGCGGGCGCAGTTCGACCGGAATGCGGTCGATGGAATCGGCCAGCGTCCCGTCGAAAAACTCCCGGATGAATCGGATCATTAACTCTCTGCGAGTCCGTTCGGCATTATTCATTGGTTCCTCCGGCGGAGACGATTTCCTGAATCACGCCGATCACCTTTTCGACCGTTGCGTTGTCGACGATGCGTTCGCCGATCCTGACGAACGGCGCATTGCCGTAGTTCCGGTCGTGGCAGACATTGAGGCAGGCGCACCCGACGATGTCCACTTTCGACTTCAGTTCCGGCGGAAGCTGTTCTTCCAGCGCGGAGAGGCGGAACGATCCCAGCACGTAACAGGTGGTTCCCAGACAGATCTCGACCTTTATCTTATTCGTCTCGCTCATATCATGTTTTCCTTGTATGTTTTGACCGTGGCCTGCGCCGCGGCCTGGGTTTCTAAAAATAACGGAGCAGCACCCGCTTGCGGTATTTCGTCTCCAGAATATGCTTGAGCCGCCTCACGATGTTGCGGCGGATTTCGAGGTCGACCGGGAGGCTCGGGTCCTGATGGGCCTCGTTCACCTTGGTTCCGACCACGAATTCGATTTCGTCGCTGGCGCGGAACAGCGCGATCAGCTCTTTGGAAACCAGCGGCACCGGCGTGGTCAGCGGCGGATCAGCTTCCAGCCGCTGCGCCACATCGGTCAGCGTCAGGATGCCTTCGGTGACGAGGTCCACCCCTTTCATCTTCGCCGGCGGAGGCAGGCTGCCCGCCTTCATCACCAGCTTCATATCCACTTCCAGCGGGCGGCCCAGTTCGCGCGACACGATGTTCGCGGTGGTGCCGCCGGAGAGCACGATCTTGCCGTCGAAGTTCCGGACCAGATCGGCGTAAGCGGCGTCGGAGTCGGCCCGGAACGGCGGCCCGGTCAGCAGCCGCATCCGCCGCGGCTTGCGCAGGTAAATCACCATGCAGCTGATGTCGTCGATGCAGCGGTTGTCCTTGTTCTGGCCGCGGGCGGCCATCACCACCATCTGCGACAGGTCGCGCGCGGAGATGGCCGGGTCCTTTTCGATCGCTTTCTGGATAAAGGCCAGCGCGCCCTCGCGCCGCCAGCCGAACTTGTTGCCCGGCTGCCCCAGTCCCGCCTGCGTGACGCCGTCGGAGAAGGCGATCAGCCGGTCGCCCGCAATCGCGTAGATTTCGGCGAGGCGGACCCGCCGGTCCGGCCACCGTTCGGAGACCATGCTCTGGCGGTTCACCTTGAGGTCGTTGCCGTTGCGAAGATGGATGAAAGGCGGGTTGTCCATCTCGATGATCCGGGACTTGCCGCCGATCTGCAGGTCGAAGATCGAAAACGTCGCATAGCTGATCCGGCGCACCTCGCAGACCGGCAGCGTATCCATGATGATCTCCGCCGACAGCAGCACGTCCATGTTGGAACGGATGAATTCCAGCGCCATCGTGGTGGTCATGCACGCGAGCAGGTTCGCCTTGATGCCGCTGCCCAGCCCGTCGGAGAGCACCGCCAGGTGGCGGTTCTCGTTTTCCAGCCGCTCGAAGCGGTAATCGTCCCCGCAGACATCCTCGCCGTCGTGGCAGAGCTGGCAGCACTCCATTTCGACAAATACGTCGTTGTCCGGCATGGTCAGCGTTTCCCCTTGATTTCAGTATAGCTTCCGGCCACTTCGCGCAGCAGGATTTCGGTTTCGGCCATGTGTTCGCCGAGGTTGCGGGCGATCTTCTGCACGGTGATGATATTCTTGCGGATCACCGCACGCGCCTTTTCCGAAACCTGTTCGCGGTGCAGCTCGATGCTGGTCACATCCTGGATGATCGCGCCGACGCACTGGTGCGGCGAAATCGTGAAAATGCTGATGTTCAGGATCTTGTCGCCGCAGACCTGATTGTGGCGCTGCACTTCGCCGCCGGAGAGCAGCGCCGCCGCCATCAGGTCGCTGAAGTCGGCGAATGCGCTCAGTTCGGCTCCGGCGAGGCTGCCGCAGGAGTCGTAGGCGAGCACGGTGTCCTCGTCGAACAGCTCCGCGAAATGGCGGTTGCATTCGACGATCTTCAAATGGCGGTCGACGATCACCACGCCGGCCGGAATGTAGCGGATCAATGCGTTGCTCTTCTTCTGCGCAAGCTGGCGCAGGTGGGAGACGCACATTTCGACCTCCGCCTTGTTTGCGATCAGCGCCTTCGCGAAGTCGCGGCAGCTGAAGTAGCCGCATCCGCCGCAGTTCAGTTCGTCGGCGGGGGTGAATTTGCCGACCGAGGCGAGCGCGTTCTTGATCGCGGCCTCGTCCACTTCCGGTTCAAGCTGCGGTTCGGCGGTGACGGTTTCCCGGATCGGCAGGTCGGTCGGCCGGTTCAAACTGGTGCTGCCGTCGTAGTCGCGCGCCACCTGAATCACCGAACTCAAAGTGCCGCCCTGCTGCTTGGGCATCACCGGCCCGTTCACGCAGCCGCCGGCGCACGCGAGGCACTCGATGAAGATTTTGCAGGATCTGGATTTCGCGGCCTCGGGATCGTCGCGCAGCATCCGGCCGAGGTTGACCAGGCCGGAAACCGCCAGATAGCGCACATCCCCGGCGGGATCGCGCAGCGTGTCGTTCATGCCGCCTTCAACCGCGTAGATTTTGCCTTCGGAGGCGGATTCCGGCACCATCGGCTGATAGTCGGAAGCGGGAATGCGGGCCGGGTCGATGTTTTCGGAGGCGAGCCACTCTTCGAGATCCGCAAAGGTCAGCGCGAGGTCGAGCAGCTCCTGGTGGCGGTCGGACTCGTTCTTCTTGGCGACGCAGGGGCCGAAAAAGACCACGCCGATATCGTCGCCGAACTCCCGCCGCAAAATTTTGGTGTGGGACAAAAGAGGCGACAGCACCGAAGTCACATTCGGCGCATACGCCGGAGCGTATTTCTTCACAAAATCCACTACCGCCGGACAGGCGCTGGAGATGTAGACCCCCGGCTCCGCCTTGGCGAGGAACGCGCCGGTTTCGGCGCTGACCGCCTGCGCGCCGAGCGCGGTTTCGCTGACTCCGGCAAAGCCCAGCTTTTTGATCGCCGCGGCCAGCGCGCCGGGCGGCAGGTTTTTGAAGTAGCTGACGAAAGAGGGGGCCAGCGAAGCGTAGACCCTCTTGCCGCTGCCGAGCAGCATCCGGGCGCGGGCGAGGTCGGGACGGATCTTCTTGGCGTGGGCCGGGCAGACCTTCACGCACATGCCGCAGGCGACGCAGAGGTCCTGAATGACCCCGGCGCGGCCGTCGACGATCCGGATCGCCTTGCACGGGCAGTGACGGATGCATTTATAGCAGTCATGACATATATTTTCGGTGGTGAACACCGGAAAATGCAGATTCATAATGGTTTTCTCCCTGGTACGGTTGAGGTTCCGGAGTGTTTGCGGCTTCAGTTGCCGCGCGGCGGCAGGGTCTTGCGCAGCAGATCGAGCATCACGCCGGGATCGACCTTGCTGTAGGTGACGCCGTCGATGATCACATTGGGGCCGTCGGCGCAGCGCGCCTGGCACAGGGTGCCGGAAAGCTCCACCTCCACTTCATCCCGGTAGGAGTTCTCCGCGAGGTATGCTTCCACCACCCGGATATTTTCTTCGTTGCCGCGGGCAAAGCAGGAGCTGCCCAGACAGATCACGATCTTCGGTTTCGCCATGGTTGTATTCCTGAAAAATTGTGTTCGGATCCGGATCTTGCGCAAAAAAGCACAATGGAAATTTACATCGGAATCCGTTTTTTTCAAGTAGTTCGATAAAAAAATATCGAAGAAATGCGATGAAATGGTTCCCAACCACTGGAATTTGCTTGGAAAACCGGAAAAACGGAGAATCAATCTGGAGAAAAAAATACCGAACCGGGATTTCGCCCTTGCCGCCAAAGGCGAAATCCCATTTTTGAAAACTTGCATATCGCGTGAAAATATCAAAAAAACAACCGTTCCGCAATTGAAAATAAAGGTTCTTTATGATATATTAGAATTTTGTCGCATACATGAACCATATACGGATTTTTTTTGTAATCGTCTAAAATTGAAACATTAACAACGCCTTACCCGCCGGTGCGGGCATTGCGGAGCAGACGGAATGCCGGAGAGCGGCGCCGCGAGCGAAGGAAGGCAACTTTTCGGGGATCACAGGAGTTATTATGGGCCGGGATATCAGCAAATGTTCCAGGGCGGAGCTGCAGGAATGCAAGGCGGAGCTTGACCGACGATACGCCGGTTATGTCGCGGAGAATCTCAAACTCGACATGTCGCGCGGAAAACCCTCCGGCTCCCAGCTCGACCTGACCAATCCCGTTCTCAATAAACTCGAAAATTACATCACCTGCGACGGCATCGACGCCCGCAATTACGGCGGCCTTGAGGGGATTCCCGAAGCGCGCCGCCTCTTTTCCGACCTGCTCGGCATCGACGTGGACAAGATCATCGTCGGCGGCAATTCCAGTCTGAACCTGATGTACGACGCGATGATGCGCCTTTATGTATTCGGAACCGGCGGCCATACGCCGTGGCGCAAGCTGCCGGCAGTGAAGTTCCTGTGCCCGAGTCCGGGTTACGACCGCCATTTTCTGGTCTGCGAGGACCTTGGAATCGAGATGATTCCGGTGCCGATGACCGAGAACGGCCCGGATATGGACATGGTCGAAAAGCTGGTCGCCGAAGATGACGCGATCAAGGGCATCTGGTGCGTGCCGCTCTATTCCAACCCGCAGGGGGTCTGCTACAGCGACGAAACGGTGGACCGGCTGGCCGCGATGAAGACCGCGGCGCCGGATTTCCGGATCTTCTGGGACAACGCCTATGGCGTGCACCACATCTACCGGGAGTGCAGGCTCAAGGATATCTTCGGCGCCTGCGAAGCGGCGGGCAACCCGAACCGGGTGCTCTACTTTTTCTCGACCTCCAAGATCACGTTCCCGGGCGCGGGCGTCGCGCTGGTGGCGTCGAGCGCCGAGAATCTCAAGGAGATCCGCAAGCACATGAGCGTGCAGACGATCGGCCACGACAAGCTGAACCAGCTCCGCACTGTCCGTTACCTGAAGGACGCGGAAGGGGTGCGCCGGCACATGCGGCTGCTGGCGGACGAGCTGCGCCCGAAGTTCGACATCGTGCTCAATACGCTGGAGCGGGAGCTGGCCGGAACCGGCCTCGCCTGCTGGACGAAGCCGCTCGGCGGCTATTTCGTGTCGGTCGATGTCCCGGACGGCTGTGCGAAAGCGGTGGTTGCGCTGGCGCAGCAGGCCGGCGTGAAGCTGACCGGCGCGGGCGCGGCGTTCCCGTATAAGAAAGACCCGCGCGACCGGAACATCCGCATTGCGCCGACCTATCCGACCTGCGAAGAGCTGCAGAAGGCGATGGAGCTGTTCTGCGTCTGCGTGAAGCTGGCCGGAGTGAACAAGCTGTTGGAATCGAAGTAGTTCGTTTCCTGCTCATAGATCGAGCCGCCCCGGAGGAGAACTTCCTCCGGGGCGGCTCTTTTTGGACTGTTTATTCAGCCGGGGTGAAGCGCAGGAGCTGCGGCTTCAGCGGCGCGAGCGTGAAGCGGGGATGGAAGGGGCGTTCGCCGATCAGGTCGGTCCAGGAGCCGTTCCCTTCGAGCCGGACCGGGCGCGGCTCGAAATTGTAGTTGACCAGGTTGACCAGCCAGTTCCCCTTGCCGTCCGGCACGGCGCGGAAGAAGATGCCTTCGCGGTTTCCTGCGAGCGAAACCGGCAGCGGCGCAATGTGACGGTGAAGCTGGGCGAGGAGCTGCTCCGGGGTGAAAGCCGCCGCTTTTTCGGTGTCGGGGAGAACCGGCAGGGGATTGTTGTACTGGTCGTGCGTCAGGCTTTCGGCATCGCGGGCGATCCGTCCGCCCGAGGCGGCGAAGCGTTTCAGCCCGTCGAAGGCTTCCCGGGTGATGTTTTTCGCGCCGACGGCGAACAGGAGCTTTACGCCGCCGGATTCGCCGCGCGCCAGCTGGCGTTCGGAGAGAAACCGCACCCGGTAGCCGGTGAAACAGAGCTGCGTGTAGAGCGCGTCGATCCGCGCCCGGTATTCGCCGGGGGACAGGATCAGTGCGGTCGGCGCGTAGAGGATCGCGGCTTCCGGGCGGTAATCCATGAATTTGCGGATTTCCGGGGCCAGCCTGACGCCGTCCAGCCCGGAAATGGCGTGGGCGGCAATGTTGCCGGGGCGCTGGCGGATGTTGCCGTTGAAAACGTGCCGGGGATTGCCGCGCACGAAATTGTAGTCCAGCTCCTGCCATACCCAGGTGACGAGCGTGGCGGCTCCGGTGATGAACTGCTGGAAATTGGCGGTGTAGATCAGGTCGTTCGATACGGGACGGGTTTCGCGGTCTGGAATGATGTGGTTTTCGGTGTTCGCGACCGCCGCCGGTCTGGCGGAAATCTGCATCTCATGGGTCAACGCGGTCACGTTCCAGTCGGCGATCCAGCGGCCGCGGCGGTGGAAATAGTTGTCGTTGCCGTTGTAGTCGCTGAATTCGGCCATCAGTTCCGGGTCCACGCCGGTCACGTATTCAAACGGCGAGCTGAATACCATGATCTTGGTGTGTACGGGAATCCCCGGCAGACCTTTTCTGACCGCTTCGGCGAGCATCCGGTGCCAGCCGGCAAACGTTTCCCGGGAGAACGTGTAAAATTCGTAGCGTGCCGCCGGATCGTGCCGCCGGATCGCATCGAGCATTGCATCATAGCTGCCGAACTGGCGTTTCGCGATCCGGTTGAAAGCGGTGAGCGAGCCGTACTTCCGGTCCATATACCGCCGGAATGCGGCGGCGGAAAACGGATTGTCGGGACGACAGCCGGTGTAGACCGGTTCGTTGGAAATGCAGATGCTGTGCAGGGCGCCGGCCCAGGGGCTGCCCCGGAGTTTGCTCATCAGCGCGGCAGTGTAGGCCTGAAGCATCTCCTGCGCCTTGGGGTGGGTTACCTCGTATTTGAGGAAGCCGGAACTGGAAGCCATTTCCGGGTATTTTTTCAGCAGCCATTCCGGGTGGTAGTGCGGGGAAATCAACAGGGCGATCTTCACGTTGTTCCGGTACGCTTTTTCCAGCAGCGGCAGGATCGCGGCGTCGACGTAGCTGAAATCCGGTTCAAATTCCCGCTCCTTTCCCTCGCGCGGAAAGAGCCGCTGCGGGCCGAGTTCGACCTGAATTACACTGGCGCCGAGGTGCTGGAACCGGGCGATGTCGCGGGAAACGCCGTTGAAGTGGCCGTAGCCGGTGAAGATCATCGGCCGCCTTTCGGCTCTGCCGCTTTCGCTGACGGCGGCGGCGACCGGCCAGCCGCGGTCGAGTTCGACCGGGCCGGAGCGGAAATGCCACGCCTCCGGCAGGCGGCCGCCGGAACGCAGCAGGGCGAGTTTGGCGGAAAGATCGGCCAGCAGCTCTTCGACTTCGGGACGAACCATTGCGGCCTGTTCCGCGTAGTGCCGTTTTTCACCGTCGCTTTTCGCCCGTTCCAGTTGCCGTTGCAGCCGGGGTAGCTCGTTGCTGAGTATATCAAGCGGGATGGTGACGTATTCCGATACGGGGCGGTCGCCGTGGAACGCCCGGAACGCTTCGCGAAGCTCCCCGGTCCGGTCGATCAGTTGCGCAACGGTTTCGAGCTGCTGGCGGTACAGGTCGATGTGGGAGGCGCTGATCCGGGCCATATCGGCGCCGTTCACCGCGAAGTCGACGGTGTAATCGCCTTTGGCGACCCGGTCGAGCGGCAGTGAAAAGGGGATGCGGATCAGACTATCCGGCCGGGCGTCGGAGACGGCGGCGAGCCGCCGGACAAAACTTTTTCCGGCGGAGTCGGTGATCCGGGCGGTGAAAACCGCTTTGCCGCCAGCCGGCGGGAAGAGCAGAGAGCCGTCCAACTGCCGGTCGGAAGGCGTCGCCGGGACCGCCGCCCACAACTGTGGTTTGCCGTTATCCAGCAGCGCTTGAAAGTATTGGTCGGAATATTTGCTGTCGTGTACGCCGGGGGTCAGAAAGTAGATTGCGCGATGGGACGGGCCGTCCGAATCGTTGACGACGAAACTGAAGCCGAATTTCCCGGTAGCTCGGATCGGGCCGAGCAGTTTCCAGCCCAGCCGCGCCGCGAGGAACCAGCCGCCGGGAGTGTGGAAGCCGTGCGCCTGCACCAGTTCTGCCGACAGGACGCCGGAGAACGGGTCGTGGCCCGCATCCCAGCACCAGTTGCGGACCTGGCCGTCCGGGGCGACCGAGAAACCGATCTCCAGGTCTCCCGGCGCTTCGGTTGGAAGCCGTTTCGCGTCGCGGTCGATGCGCAGCTGGATGCTGTCGCGCCGCCACATGTTCTCTCCCGCATCCGGCAGGATCGTGTCGTCGGTGATCCGGGCGAGCAGGATCACGCCCTTTTCATCGAATGCGAGAGCGGCTTCGGCGGAAAAGTCCGCCGGTTCCGGCAGCTTCCCGGTGGAAGTGCCGGTGACGGAAAACGGCAGTTTCAGCAGCGGCACTCCCGCCGGAATCCCCTTCAGGCTCCCGAACGGTTCCGGCAGGCGGGAAACCCGGTACACCTTGTGCTGCTGCCACAGCGGCTGCGGCAATTCCAGTTGCTCCTTCGGGGTGATCGACAGGTCGTCGATCCAGATTCCCTGCGCCAGATTTTCGGTGATGATCGTGACCGAGGTGCTGCCGTCAGGCCGGAATTCGTCGCGTTCCAGCTCAAATTCCAGTTCGTAATCGCTCCAGTCGGCGGCGAGGGGATGCAGTTGCAGCCGGTGGTGGGGCCGCCATCTGGTGCCGACCGCGATATTGACGCCGCGCCCTTCGCCACGGGCGCGCGCCCGCAGCACATAGCGGGTTTTCTCCGTGAGCCGGAGAGTCTGGGAGAGCGCGCCGTACACCTCCGCCTTGTGCGGGGAGTTGTTCACGATATGCAGCGAACTTCGCCCGGTGGAGGCGGCGGAGGCGTCGACGGTTGCCGCCGCTTCCGCGCCGCCGGAGCGCCGGAAGGTCCAGCCGCTGGGGACCGTGCCCGCTTTTCCCTCGAATGAACCGTTGACGACCGTGCCGGGTTTCCGCGGTTCGACCCGGACGCCGTCCAGCTCCAGCTCCGCGCAGCGTCCCTCGACGATCAGGCGCAGCCCGCAGCGGCGGTCGCCCTCCATGCGGTCAGCCGGAAGCCGGAAATCGAAGGAGTATTCGCGCCATTCGTCTTTGACCTGTTCGAGTTCGTACCGGATCGTCCAGCCCTTGCCGACGGCCCAGAGCACCCGGCCCACATCGCGGCCGCGCGCCAGAAAGTGCAGGGTATAGTCGGTGTCCGGCTCCAGCGCCAGCATCTGGCTCAGCAGGCCGAAACGGTTCGGCTGCGGCTGCGGCTGGCGGCTGACGATGCGCACGCACTTTTCACCGTCGGCCCCCGGTGTGGCGGGGGCAACGGCGACGGGCGCGCCGCCGCTGAGTGTGAATTGCCAGAACTCCGGGACGCCGTCGCCGCCGAAGGCTTCAAACGAACCGTTCCGCACCGTTTCGGCGGCGGCCAGCGGCAGGAGCCCGGCGAAAAATGCGCCGGCAAACAAAGACTTGATCATCATTTTCAATATCCTCAATTCATATTGTCGATCCGCTTCAGCCGCCATTCGAGGCTGCTGGCCGTCCGGTAAAGTCCGACCGGGACCCAGTGGGCGGAGCCGTTGGCGCGTACCACGGTGATGCCGCCGTTGTGGCCGGGAAGGATGCCCGCGTATTTGCCCTCCACCCCGTTGCGGAGCAGGAAATCCCCGGTCACGCAGAAAGTGAGCACCTCCCGTTTCAGGCGGTTGAACGGCATGTTGAAGCTCGGCAGCGTACAGTAGACATTGGAACAGTCGCGGGCGTAGATGTAGTCGGAGAAATTCTTTTCCGCAATCCATCCTCCGGGCGGATTGGCGGGGCAGCGCAGGATGCGGGGCCGGTCGATGATGCCGTCCTGAACCTTGCGGGTGTAGTCGGCCTGTCCGCCGAAATAACCGCCCGCCGCAACCACGCCAAGCCCGACATTCGGATAAGCGAAGCCGTTTTCCGACAATGAGCGGGTCTCCCCTGCCGAACTGCCGGTCACGGAACGGAAGTTCGGCGGCAGAATCCCCCGGAAGTCGTCCGTATACATGGCGACGCCGGTAAAAATCTGCCTCTGGTTGCCGAGGCATCTGGCCTCCTGCGCCTTGCTCCGGGCTTTGTTCAGCGCCGGCAGCAGCATGGATGCCAGAATCGCGATGATCGCTATGACAATGAGCAACTCGATCAGCGTAAAAAGGCGCGGCAATGCCGCTATCGGGGGAGTCACTGGAAGCCCGGCTGGTGCGGAATGTGTTTTCATGGTTGTTTTCCTCGTGGTTATATGGATTCGCGTTCGATGAATTCGGCGGGAACCTTCAGGTGGACGGGAGCTGCCAGTCCGTCGGTGGCGGCCACGTGCAGCAGTTGCGCCGCCCGGTAGCCGATCAGCCGGGTGTCGACCCGGCAGGCGGCGAGGGGCGGGTCGAGTCGCCGGGCGAAAGGGAGGTCGTCGAAACTGGCGACGGCGAGGTCGCGCCCGACTGTGAGCCCGGCTTTGCGGACAGCGAGGTAGAAGCGGTTTGCCACATAGTTGTCGCAGCAGAAAACCGAGGCGGGCGGCTCCATGCGTTCGAGATGCGGTTTGAACTGGTAGACGGAGCGGAAAAGTTTCTGGTCCATCGCCCAGTATTTGGGGGCTTCCCCGTTCAGCAGGATACAGGTGTGACTACTGATGTACTCTTCCAGCCCGGAACTGCGCATGGCCTGCCGGTAGCCGCGATACCGGTCGTCGTTTTCAAGGTTGGCGGGCTCCTGATGGGTGATGAACCAGACCGGGCGGCCGTGTTTTTCGATCAACCGGTTCACGGCCGCGAAGGTTCCGTTGAAATCGTCGGCGGTGATGGAGCTGGCCGGCAGGTTGCCCGGCGAACCGACGACGACCAGCGGGGTTCCCGCATTGAGCAGCCGGGAAATGGTCCGGTCGTAGCACTCCTGCCGGTAGCTGAAAAGCAGCACGCCGTCGATGCCGAGCCGCGGGGCGTGGTCGAGCGCGCATAGGACCGATTCGTGGCTTTCCTGGCTGGTGATGAGCTGAAGTTCCAGCTTCTGCTCTGCGATGTAGTCCTGGATTCCGGCGGTGATGTTGAAGATCATCGGGTCGGTATAGGCAGCGTAGGCCCACGCGAAGGTCAGGGGGCGCGAACCGGCGAGAGGGGCTTTGGGCGCCTGGACCGGATTGATCCGCACGCGGCGGTTTTCGTCTCGCAGCAGCGTGCCGTCGGAGATCAGGGCGTCGAGCATCCGGCGGATGGTGTTGCGGCTGGCCCGGTACTGTTCCGCCAGCCGCTGTTCCGACGGCAGGTACTCCTCGCCGTTGAAGCGGTCGGCGGCGAGGTCGCAGATGAAAACCTCGGTCAGGCGGTTGGTTTTGCTGTGATAGTTCATATTTTACCTGTGTTGTTCCGATTTACGTCTATATTATGGTTCAGATTTCGGGTTATGGCAAGGGAAGGGCGGAGCGATTTTCACGGAATCGGAAAATTTGAACCGGATTTTGAACAATGCGGCATGGCGGCCGGCGTTTCGGATATGTCCGATCGTAGCAGGAAAAATGTCCATAAGTTTTCCGAGATTGTCCATTGCCTGAAGAATACGGTGTCCTTTGCACTTGACTTTCGGACAAAAATGGCCCATACTTATAGCGTGCCACAGATCACAGACAAAACGGAAGCGGCAAATGGAAACCATCGAGAAAATCACCGGGGAAACCGGGCGCAAGTATAAATGCCAGGATATCGTGAAGGCGCTGGAAGCCAATATCGTCGGCAGCCAGCTGGCGGCGGGCGTGGAGTTGCCCTGTACGGCGGAACTCGCCTCCCGCTACCGGGTTTCGGAGAAAACCGTCCACCGGGCGCTGCAGCATCTGGCCGACCGGAAGCTGATCCGCCGGGTGCGCGGCTCCGGCAGTTTCGTGCGCGGCAACATGGGATTGCCGCCGCACAGCCGGATCGGTTTTTTCTATTTTGAATCGCTGAACGTCGAAATCCCCTCCTTCAACAATATCCTGTGCCAGAATTCGCGGCTGCTGCTCAAGCAGATTCTGGAGGACGCGGGACTGGCGGTGGAGTTCCACAGCGAACAGATGCCGAATGTCGAAAATTGTCCATTGCTCGGAATGGAGCTGAGCCGCTTCGACTACATCATCGCCGAAGCCGGCTACCGGCTGGTGGCGGAGCAGGTGCTGCGCAACTTCCCCGGCGAGGTGATCCTGTTCGGCGACGACGAATTCGTGTTCGGGCCGTGGCATCAGGTGTTTTTCGATTACCGCCCCGGAATGAGGAAGGCGCTCGAGCATCTGATGAAGATGGGCTTCCGCAAGGCGCTGGTGGTCGGGGTGCCGACGCTCTCCACGTCGCAGCACCGCTATACGGCGCTGTGCGAAATGGCGGACCAGTGCGGATTCGGCAGCGCCAATCTGGCGTTCCCGGTGCCGGAGGAGTATTTCTTCCATTTGCCGGTGCTGTGCGGCCGGGAGTACGGCAAGCTGTTCCTGAAGGAGTTCAAGTGCGACACCGCGATCTTTTCACTCTCCGATCACCTGACGGTCGGAGTGCTGGATGTGTTGTACGAACACGGGCTGAAGCCGGGACGCGACGTGCAGCTGATCAGTTACGACAATTTCCTGAGCAACGTGCCTGAATTCAAGGAGCGGTTTTTCTGCAACGCGGTCACACATCCGCTCAGTTGTGAATTCCGGGCGATCGTGAAGCTGATGTCGGAGATCCACCTCGCGCCGAACCCGGATTTCTACCGCTCGATCGTGGTTCCGGCACAGGAGTTCATCGTCAGGACCGACGGGCCCCGCGCCCGCTGAAAAAAATGAAATTGAATCCGGATGAAATAATACAATATCACCCTAAACAGAAGGAATCCGTACACATGAAAAGAAACGTTACATCCTGCTTTCTTCCCGCCGGCCGCAAATCCCGTCCCCTGTGTCCGCCGTTTCCCGCGGACAGGTGCATAAGGCAGTTCACGTTGATTGAGCTGCTCGTGGTGATAGCGATCATCGCGATCCTGGCGTCGATGCTGCTGCCGGCGCTGAACAAGGCGCGGGAGAAGGCGCAGGCGATTTCATGCCTGAGCAACATCAAGCAGATTTTCATGCCCGCGACGATGTACCAGGCGGACAACGACGACTACTGCCTCGGCAAGGTGACGTCGATGCCGGGGGACCGGAATGGGCTGAAGGCCGGGGAGACCGTCAGCTGGTCGATCTATCTGAACGTCGCCTACGGTTTCGGCTTCAAATCCTTTCTGTGTCCGTCGGAACCGAAGGCGGCGTGGTGGGATTCCGACCCGATGTACCCGGATCAGAACAGCATCGCGATCGGCCTGAATATGTCCACTTTCGGCTTGCAGTGGAAGGCAGGCGGCGACAACGGCTGCCCGCAGAAACTGTCGCGGATCATGAATTTCGTGCGCAAGGAGGGAAAGGGGCTGCCGCTTTACTTCGCGGACACCGCGCCGGCGGCGGCCAACAACCATTGCAACGGGGAATTTTTCGTGCCGGGCGCTTCCAGCGAAGGTGAGTTCTACATCCCCGGCTTCCCGGTCAGCGGCTGGTATCCGATGGCGGCCCGCCACGGCGGGGTTTCGGTGAATGTCGGGCTGCTCGACGGCAGCGCCAGAAACATGTCGCGCACGGAGCTGATGGCCAACAAGGATCAATACCTCCGCGGCCCGCAGCAGTGGGACGGCAACTTCTACTACAAATAAACCCGGTCTAAGGAATTCTGATCTGATGAAACACTTTTTTTGCTCTGCAATCATGATGATGCTCGCCGTCGCGGCGGGAGCGGCTCCGGCCGGGGAATGGCGCGATCTGAGCGGCCAGGCCGGACACAGCACCGGATTCGTGCTGGCCGACGGCGAGTTTCCCTCCGGCGCGAACGGCTGGAAGGGGATCGACGGCAAGGCGATCCGGGTGGTGCCCAACGCCGGGGTCAACGGCAGTCCGGCGCTCTGCTATGAGCGCACCGATCCGGCGAAGTACACGCTGGTCAGCCGTTCGCTGCCGCTGAAGGCGGGCGGCGCCTACCGGTTCGGCGGCGTGTTCCGCAATGAAGGGGTCAGGGGCGGCGGCGCTTCGATCATCGTCGAACTTTACGACGCGCAGGGCAAATGGCTGCGCAACGTGGAGTGCCCGACCAGCGCCGACAAGGAGTGCGGCTGGACGCCGATGGAGTACAACATCGCCGTCGCTCCGGCGGAAAAGGATTGCTCTTTCGTGATCCATCTGCTGATGCCGCGCGGCGCGACCGGCAAAGTGTGGTTCGACCACGTGTTCGTGGAGGAACTGGGGCCGCAGTGGAAGTTTCAGCAGGTCTACCCGACCCACAACCTGATCGACGCGGACGGCGGCGTGCTGCGCTTCTTCTCGCGCCTCAAGGGAAATTTCCGGCTGCCGGAGAGAGTGAAGCTGTCGCCGGAACAGGCGGTGGAGTTCAAACTTGAAACCGCCGGACGCACTGTGGAGCGCACCGTGCCGGTGAAAGGGCAGGTCGCCGAAACGGAGCTGCCCGCCCTGCCGGAAGGGGAGGGGATGCTGACCGCGCGGCTGCTCGACCCGGCCAACCGCCTGATTCTGGCGGAGAAGAAAAGCCCGGTGAAGATCCGCAAACGGTTCGGCAAAACGCTGCCCGGCAACTGTGTGATCGACGCGCGGGGCAGGGCGATCGTGGACGGCAAACCCTATATGCCGCTCGGCCTCTACACCGGCGTGCTGAAGCGGAAGGATGTGGAGCGCATCGCGGCAAGCCCCTTCAACTGCGTGATGCCCTACGGCAGTATGCACCTCGCCCCGGACGGCGAGGCCTCCGGCGACGGGCTGCCGCTCGAACAGGTGAAGCTGGCGCTGGACGAGCTGCATGCGAACGGCCTTAAGATCCTCTTTTCGATCAAGGACGTCTACCGCTCCAACCCGCTCGGGCCGGACGACTACTCCTACCGCGGTCTGAAGGGGGCGGACGAAACCGCGAAACGGTACGTCGAAGCCTTCCGCCGCCATCCCGCGCTGCTGGCGTGGTACACCTGCGACGAGAAGATGGTGGACTGGGTGGAGATCATGACAAGGCGGCGCGAGCTGGTGAACCGGCTCGACCCCGACCATCCGACCTGGGCGGTCTTCTACCAGCCCAATGTGGAGGACTATCTGCCGATGCTGGACATCTTTGGAGGCGACCAGTACCCGATCTCGCGGATTTCGGAGGGGTACGACCACCACATGACCTCGATCGACCGGCTGATGGGGCTGGCCGAGGCGACCGGGGTGCCGACCTGGAACGTGCCGCAGGCGCACAACCTGAATATTTACGCCCCGGCGGACAAGGCGGCGGACTACCGCGATCCGACCGGCAAGGAGATGCTGGCGCTGGCGCTGGTGCAGGCGATCCACGGCGGCAAGGGATTCATATTCTACAGCTACTTCGACTTTCCGCGCGGCCCGGCCGGGAGCGAGGCTTCGCCGGAACTGGCGGAAAAACGGTGGCGGAACGCCTGCATGGCCGCCGGAGAGCTGAAAAAGCTCGAACCCTTCCTGATGGCGGAGCAGGACGGCCCTGTGGCCGAAACCGTGAAGTCCGAGGGCAAATTCCGGGTGCGCTGCTTCACCGACGGCGCCGGAAACTACCGGCTGCTGCTGGCCGGAGTCGGTCCCGGCCGGACTTCCGGCACGGTGCGGGTGAAGCTGCCGGAGAACCTGACGTTCCGGAGCCGTTTCGGCAATACGGAGCAGGCCGCTCCGGGCGAATTCCGGTTCGAGGGGAACGACATCGCCTGCGACATCGTCGAACTGGACCGGAAGTGACGCGATGGACGACGCGATCCTGACGGCGGAGGCGGCCGCCGAAACCCGGCCGCCCGCCGATTCGAAGCGGCCGTATACGGTCGGCACGCTGCGCTATTCCCTGTTTGAAGTGTTCGTGGTGTCGGCGTGGGTGATCCTCGGCGGCAACATCTTCGGGATGCTGGGGAGCCTGGTGCCGACGCTGCTGCCGCTGACGCTGGAACGCTTCGGCGCTTCCGGCGCGCTGATCGGGCTGGTGGTCGGCAGCATCCCGGCGGCGATGAACTTCGTGATGAATCCGATCCTCTCCACGGCCAGCGACCGGACCCGGACGCGGTGGGGCAGGCGGATTCCGTATTTGGTGTTCGCGACGCCGTTCGTGACGCTGTTCCTGATCCTGATCGGCTGGATCACGCCGATCACCGGATATGTGCACGCGCACTTCTTTCCAGGCATGGAGATCGGCACGCTGGGCATCGCGCTGGTCTGCGTATTCTCGGTGGTGTTCCAGTTCTTCAACCTGATCGTCGGATCGATCTACTACTACATCTTCGCGGATGTGATTCCGCATCAGTTCATCGGGCGGTTCATGGCGGGACTGAACCTGGCCGGGACCGCGGGCGGCTTTCTGTTCAACTTCTTCGTGATGCCGTACATCGTGGACTACGCGCCGGCGGTCTTTACCGGAATCGGGCTGCTCTATCTGGTCTGCTTCATGCTGATGTGCTTCTTTGTGAAGGAGGGGGAATACCCGCCGCCGAAGGCGGTGCAGCGGCAGGGGCTGCCGGTTGCGAAACGGCTGGCGGAGTGGATCGGCATCTACTTCCGGCAGTGCTACCGCCACTGGTTTTTCACGTTTCTGTTTCTGGGGACGGCGCTGAACAACGCGTCGACGGTATGCCGGGGAACCTTCAATCTGTTGTTCGCGACCAAGGAGCTGCAGATGACGGCGGGACAGTTCGGCAAGGTGATGGCGGTCGGCGCGGTGGTTTCGGCGGGAGTGGTGGTGCTGACCGGTTATCTGATGGACAGGCTCCATCCGCTGCGGGTTTTCGTCGCGAGCGGCGTGATCGTGATCGCCGCGAACGTGTGGGGATACTTCTACGTGACGGATTATGCGTCGTTCTTCGTGGTCGGGATCGCGATTTCGGTGGTGTACGCGGTGCAGTTCGTCAGCAACGGGCCGGTGTTCATCGAGCTTTTTCCGCCGGACAAATTCGGCCAGTTCAGCAGCGCGAACGCGATGATGAACAGCGTGCTGCTGATCTTCGCGAACTACTTCGGCGGCGTCGCGATCGACCGTTTCGGCTACCGGTTCATTTTCGTGTGGGACACGATTTTCACGGTCGGGGCGACGGCGGCGCTGCTCTTCGTCTACGTCCGCTGGAAACAGCTCGGCGGAGCCGAACGCTACACGCCCCCGCCGACCGACTGAACAAGTTCAATGGGGCGTTTCGCTTCTCCAGCGGAACTCCCATTCCCCTTCCTGCGGGAATACTCCGGTGAACACAATTCGCCAGAGGCGTCCCCAGGAGCGGCGCAGCATCGCGTCTTCCAGCGGGAGTTCCTCAATGGATGCCACTTCAAGTCCGCGGTATTCCATGGTCAGATCTTCGCCGAGCCGGATGCGGCCGGTTGCCGGAACCGGTTCGACGGCGGTGTGGAGATGCAGTTTCACAGTGTTGCGGACCGGAGCACGGAATTTCACACGGTCACGCAGATGGAAGGTTCCGGTGTGCCGCCCGGCGGAACGCCGGTAACTGGTCAGGCCGGCTTCCGCCATATAGGCTCCGGTCAGGTTGAGGGTCACCTCTTCCGGGGCGGCCCGATCGACGGCGGCCCGGTACTGACCGCCCACCTGCTGGCCGACGCCGTTGAAAAATGGCGCGTTGTGTCCGGTTGCGTTCAGAATCCAACTGTTGAAACGTTCCGGGGAGAATGTTTCGCGGGTATAGACTCCCCGTCCCGGATCGACGATGCGGGGCGTGCCGTTGTGGAACAGTTCGAATTGGCCGAGATCGTTGTGATTGTGGTTTTCCGCATTATGGCCTCCCTTGATGGAGAGGATGAGACCGTTCCGGTCGTCCCGCGCCGATTCGCGCAGCACGAAAAACTGCAGGTCGGGAAACGCGGTAAAAGAAGTGCGCTCAACCGGCGCGGGATCATGCCGGAGCGGTGTCCAGAAGAGGTCCCCGAGCATCTCGGCCAATTCCCGGTTGATGAAGGCCCGGCCGGGGTCTTCCGGTGTTTTTTCCTCCAGACTCAGCACGAAACCGCACATCTGACGACTGCCTGCCAGCTCAGCTGCCCGATAAAGCGAACCGCGGTGGAAGGCGTCGATCACGCCGGGTGTATCCGAGATGTCGGCGAAGCGGTTTCCGGTCAGGTTAACCTTGAAAAAGTATTCGATCATATTGCGCATCTTTTGTTGTTTGAATACTTCCGCACAGCCGCCGCCGGTCTGGAAGTCCAGCAGTTCCAGGAACAGAGCCAGTTTCAGCCCCGCATTCTGGTAATAGCCGGGGCCTTCGTCACAGCCGCCGTCTTCCGGGTAGTTGTCGAAAAAAAGATCGTTGGCCTGCAGCAGCCGGGCGGTGATTGCAGCCAGCCGTTCCGGTTCATCCGCAAGAAACGCCGAGCCAATCGTCAGCAGGTTCCAACTGCACCACGGCGTCCAGTTGTTCCTGCCTTCCAGCCACCATGAGTCGCCGCGCTCAAAGACGGCGACAACCCGTGACAGGACCGTTTCGCGCATCCAGTGCAGAAGTTCCGGCGATTCGCGGGCGATCTCTTCACCGAGCAGCAGGCTGACCGTCGCGAGGAGCGCCCCGGTGTCGCAGCTGAAGAGATCCGCGACCGGCCGGTCGTAGAGCGGCATCGGATCGTTCCCGCGGTATTCGCCGTGGGCCGGAAGATACCAGTAAGGTTCGCCCAATATCCGCCAGATTCCCTCGATGATCTCCGGCAGGAACCGTCCCTTGTATTCGGCGCATTCGGCCAGCGTCAATACCGCGAGGATCGAACGCCGCTCGAAGTATGGCTTCTCAAAGGTCCGGCGGTCGCCGCTGCGGATGAAGGCGAAGGCCGCCGAAGCCGGAATTTCCGGATAGAGCGGTTGTTCTGCCGCCTGCCGCTTCAGGGTTTCGGCCGTCCCGATCCAGAGTGCGATCTTCTCTTTTTGAAACTTTCCCTGCCGGAGTTTTTCCCAGGAAGCCCGGTCGGAGGCGGCGGGGAAGCGTCCCCGGACCGGATGCTGCGTCCAATATTCGGCGAGTTGCGCCCGGATCGGCAGTTCGGATAACTTCACGGCTTCCCGTCGTCCTGCCGTTTTTTTTTGAACTCGAAAAAGGTTGCGGAAAACGGCGGAAAATCCCAGGCGAAGGTGTTCTCTTTCAGGACGGGCAGCTCCTTTTCCGTAATCGGAAAAGGTTCGGTTTCCGCGATATTTGTCCGGTACAGTTCCCGAACCTTTCCGACGTTTTCCCCCGCGCCCATGCCCGCCAGCTCAATGCGGACGCTCCGCATCGCTTCGGGAGAGCGGTTGATGACTGCGAGACAGACCGTGCCGTCGCGCCGCGAAGCTTCCGCCGCCAGCCGGGGAACCGCCGGAACCGTGGCTTCTCCGCTGCAAGTGAATTGCAGATTGCGGATTTCCAGCGTGCCGGAAAATTCGCCGGTGACCTTTTCGAGCCGCAGCAGTCCGGTCAGCGAAGGAGTGTCGGGGCCGACTCCGAGAGCGGGACAGGAAAAACGTGTCCATTCTCCGGCTTTTTCCAGTCCGCTGACCGCCTGCGCCAACCGGGTCGCCGCATATCCCCGGGAGTCCATCAGCCCGAAGCCGAGCGATACGCTTCCGCTGCTGCCGGAATCCGGGATGAAGCGGGCTTCAAATTCCGCATTGACCGAGAAGGAGCCGCCTTTGACCTCCTCCGGGACCGGGATGGTCAGAAAACACGGATAGCTGTTCCGGGAGCAGTTCCGGAAGCGGAAGCTCAGGCGGCGCAGATCGCCTTCGCCGGAAACATTCGCTTTGCCGAGTTCCGAAAAATAGAAGTAGAGTTTCCTGACCGCCCCCAGCTTGCGGGACGGAATGAATCGGTCGCCGCCGGCGCTGACCTGGCCGGCTTTGGCCGCTTTGAAATTGCCGCGGGGATTGTTCAATATCTCCGTTTCCAGCAGGTCCGGGGCGGTGTATTCGGTGAAAGCGCGGAAAAACGGCCAGACCGCGTTGAATTTTCCGCCGCCGCTTTTATCGACCTGAAGCATGCCGAAGTATCCGCCGACGGTTTGCCAGTAGGAGGCCATCAGGATGTTATGCTCCGGCTTGCGCATCTCCATCAGGAATTCGCACAAATTGATTCCCGCCGCATAACTGAAGCGCCAGGCATGGGGTGCGTTCCGGATGCTGGAAGCGTTGAACTCCGTCACCGCGATCGGCAGTTCCCGGCCGGCCAGCTTCCGCATATGCCTGCGGCAGTTGAGCAGGCGCTGCCGGATCACTTCACCGGAGGTGGCGATCACCGCTTCAGCTTCCCGGGGCGACAGTCCGTCCAGTTTCGGCACGTAGAGATGGTGTGCAATAAAGTCGGCTTCGTTTCCAAGTTCCCGGTAGATTGCGCCGTCCCAGGGATTGGGTTCCTCTCCGAGGCCGAGGCCGTAGCCGACCACACCAAGTTTGACGGAGGGATCGACGCTGCGGAGTGCTTTGATGACATTGCGGGCATACCGGATATATTGCCGTACCGAAAAACGGCGCGCGGGCAGCAGATTGTGATTGGGGTGGTAGGTCTCATTGCCGATTTCAAAATATTTGACGCCGTAGGGTTCGGGATGGCCGTTGGCCGCCCGTTTCATCGCCTGCGGAAATTCCGGCCGGGCCGGTGCGTTCAGATACTCCACCAGCTCGGCGAGATGCTGCGGCAGATCCTCCGCCGGCAGCAGGTAGTCGGTCAGCGTAATCAGCGGTTCCGCCCCGGTTTCCCGGCAGAGGCGCAGGAATTCATCCAGTCCGAATTTCCATTGCGGGCGCTGTTCGAGCGGACCGACGGTTTTGCGCCAGTCATAGTTGTGCGCCAGGCAGCCGCCGGGATAACGGAGCATCCGGCAGCGGAGTTGTCTGATCGTCTCCAGTGCGATGGGGGCGGGACGGTTGTTGGAGGCGTCCCAGTAGCCGGAGGCGTTGTTCACGATCGCCGACAAGACCGGATTGTTCAGCGATGCGGAAATTCCCCGCATATCGGCGGCTTCAATGTTCTGCCCGTAAATCATTTCCGGCGCACGTCCCGCATTCCGGTCGGCGTGGACCCGGATCAGCGGAGAAGTTCCGGCCCCGTCTCCGAAGGCGCAGAAACAGGCGGCAAGGCCCGGCAAAAACCATTTTCCGTATTTCATTTTCGACTCCTGTTTTTACTGATGGTTGAAGTTTCCGGTATTGAGAGATTTACTGAACATCGGACAAAGAGTCATATACCGCAGTCGTGGAATATTTATCCCGTGTTCCCCAGAAGGCGGTATTGACCGGGTCGTCCGGAATCGCATCCCGGCGCCGCGCCTGGGCGTGACCGTCCGCAAACACGATATTGGCGGCGGTATTGCCGCCGTGTTTCCAGCTGCGTCCCCCGTAGACCATCGGCGAATCGTTCCAGCTCTCCCTGTTTTTCACGATTCCTCCCTTGCCGGTCAATTCCCGGTTTACATCCATGATCATCGCGCGGGTGGAGGGGCCTTTCAGCTTCGCGATCACGCAGTTGACGTTGGAGATATAATGATTCATCGCATAATTGAAATCCTTTTGGCCCGGATTCTCCGCCGTTGAAATGGCGGGACAGGCGAATTCGCCGATCGGTTTCCGGCCTTCCGAAGTCTGTTCCCAGGCGCAATACTGGTCGTCCCCGAAACTGCCGGGCCGTTCGGCTCCCTTCGCGTACCGGTAAAGCATGTCCTGCCAGTAGAGGTTGGCTTTGCCGTTGTTGTTATTGGTCTTGGGAAGCCGTTTGTAATTGTCGGTATATTGCAGGCTGTATTGGCCGAGCTGCCTGAGATTGGAAAGGCATCTGATGTCTTTCGCTTTGTCTCGCGCCTTATTCAACGCCGGCAGCAGCATCGCCGCCAGAATTGCGATGATGGCTATAACTACGAGCAATTCAATCAGCGTAAATCTTGCGGTGGTCGGCCTTAAGCGGCGGTATGCGGGGGGCGTGTCCGCCTCGTGCCGCGCCCCCTGCGTCCGGCAAGGTGCCGGTGCCGGGTACGGGGCGGTCGACAGGCGGAGGCGCGGTCGGCCGGCGGGGAAGGAAGATCCGCAATAACGTGAAGTTGTCTTCCCGCTTTTCTGCGGAAAAACAACTTCACGTTTTTGCTCCGACTTGCCGCTTGCAGAGCATTGGCAAAGGCGTGAGAGCTTGCCGGAAGTATGTGAAAGGTTGAGGTTGTTTGGTACGGGGAGAGACGCGGCGCAAGTCGCCGCTTTCTCTCCCCCGAACCCCTCTCTTTTACGCAGAGCGGGATAAATGGTCAGATTGCATACTTTACAAGCAATGTTCACGAGCAGCTCAATCAGCGTAAATTTTATGGCTGTCGGCCTGACAATGGCCTGCCGGGGCGTGTCCGCTGTTCTGTGCGGCGTCTCTCCCCTGCCCACTCTTTTACGCAGAGCTGTACACTGTGACAGATTGTTTGTCTTACAAATACTATTCACAAGAAATTCTATCCGGGTAAAATTTTCTTTTCGTCTCCATTGCAGCATGTTTGAATCCCTTTCGGTTATTTCTTGATGATTTCCCATTCCAGTATGACATCGGAAACCGGCTGTTTCTCGAACTGGCGCCGCAGCATTTCCGCCGCGGTCGCGCCGAATTTTTCAAACGGATAGCGATGGCAGATTCCGTGAAACTCCGGATTGTCGCGGACGAACGACCAATCGGAAATCACCTGGGTGGTACGGAAGAAATCCAGGCCGTGCCTCGTATAGATTTCCGGCGCGAAATCCCGTCCTCCGTACAATGCGGCGGGGGGAGTTCCGGCGGCGACCAGCCTTTCCAGCTCCGCCGGCATCTTCAACGGATCGTCCACATAGCGGAACCGCGACGGTTCCGGCATCTCCGCCAGCAGGCCCTTCCGGATCGGGCTGGAGTATTCTTCGTGGGCGTCGCACCACAGCACGAGGCCGGGATGCGACCAGTCAAGTTCTCGGGCGATCTTCCGCCCCGCCTCGAACGAATCGATTCCGATGAAGGGAACTTTGTCCGTCTTTTTCAGCAGCGTGACCACGGGAATGCCGTCGCGGTGAAGATTCTGCAGAATCTTCTGCCATTTCAATGACGGGGTGCCCCAGACGATTGCATCCAGTCCAGCGCTGCGCAGTTCCGTTCCGGCTCCATCCGGGTCGACCGTATTGACGAACAGCATTCGCGGGTAGGCGACCGACGGCGGCAGCGCCATGCCGATATGGGAAATCAGCGCAAATTCATTGTACTCATAGCAGAGGTTTTTCGTATCTCCCCAGCCGAGACCGGCGATCTTGCGGGAGCGGCGCATGTACCAGCCGTTCTTTTCCGGATTGGAGAAGTAACCGATTCCTTTGCGTCCGAAAATCCAGCCTTCCTCGACCAGATTCGCAAGTTCGCTTGCCGCGGTTCTTTGCGAAACCCCGAACCTGTCCGCGAGCTGGCGCGCCGAAGGCAGCTTCACCGACTTTCCGGTGTGCATCAGCACCGTATGCACGATGTCATGCCGGATCAGCAATCCGGCGGGAAAGGCTTTCTCTTTACTCTGTGCCATCATGAACCCATCTTGTGTTGCATATGTAAATTTCATATGTTTAATTATACCATATTTCCATGGGAATGTCAAGACCGAAGAAAAAAATAGTTGAAAAAAGAGATGCCGCCCTGACAACATTCTGTGTTGGCAAAGCGGCGGAAACAATTCAGAAAACCGTTACTGGCGGACTACTTCGATCCGGTCGATCAGGAGCTCTCCGACCCGGTTCACGGCGCGGACGACCACGCGGCGGCGGCCGGTCTGGCCGGGCGCCTTCCGGCGGAACAGGGCGTAGCCCCAGCGGGGAAGTTCGAGCAGCGTCCTGCCTTGCCGGATGGTGATTTCCCGGCCGGTCGCGATATCTTCCCATTCGCCGTAGAATTCCGCCGGCGCATTGATTTCCCAGCGGCCGGCAAGCGGGCCGGAGTTGGCGAACAGCAATACGGCTTCCGTTCCCTGCCGGTTCACGGCGGCGAGGAGTTCGACGGCTTCGTCAGTGCTTCCCGGGCGGGTGATCCGCAGCTCCCGGTTGATTCCCAGTCCGGTTTCCAGAATCCCGCCGAGCAGGCGGCTGAGTTCCGTGCTGTACAGCGAGTCGAAGGCGCAGTAAACCACTTGCCCGTCGTCGGACATCACGATCGAGGCGTAGGCGTCCTGATTGGCGGCGAGCTGGAGGTGTTTCTCCAGTTTCGTTTCTGGAATGTAACCCGGGATCGACTGTTCCATCGGCACGGGATTGACCCGCTCCGGCTCCTGCACGATCAGTTCGGTCGGAAAATAGGGATACAGCGCGGGTACGACTTCGGTGAGGCGCATCTGCCCCCGGTTCCACGGGGCGGGTTCGCGCTGTTTCAGGCCGAGCACCGCCGGAACGGGACGGGGCCGGAAAGATTCGTCGCGGTCGAACGCCTTGCCGAACGCCAGCAGTTTGCCGCCCTTCTTCACGAAAGTTTCCAGCAGTTTCAGCTCCGCGTCGGTCAGGATCGACCGGGATGGAATCACCAGCAGCTTGTAATTGCCGAGTTTTTCCGGCAGTTGGCTCTCCGAAATGAAGTCGACGGCGAAGTGCTGGTTGCGGATCAGGTCATAAGTCTGCGAAACCCGCCGGGTGTATTCGTCGCGCTTCGCCGGGTCCGCATCGCTGCCGTAGTGGAGCGATGCGGCGTTGGAGAGCAGCACCGCGATATCGGCTTGGGCGCGCGGCAGTGAAAACTCTTTCTGGTGGGTGTTGACCAGCCGGAAAAACGCGGTCAGCTTTTCGCGCACTTCCGGCGGCGTCGCCTTGTCGTTGAAAAAGCCGAAACCGGGAACATCGCCGTTGCAGTAGAAGAAGATGCCGCGGCAGCCGCCCAGAATCTGGGTGAAAAGCTGCAGGGCCGCATGTTCGCCTTTCAACGGCGGAAGCCCTTTCTGGGCGTGGGTTTCATAGGAGATCACCGGGCCGCCGCCGGAGAGGCTGCGCGCCGCTTCCATCGCGTCGCGATAGTGCAGCAGCGAGCCGTTGTAGGAGTCGCAGCCATACACGTCCTGCGTCGTGGCCTGAAGCGCGATGTCGTTGCAGTACAATGCGTCGCCGAGCAATGCGGTGACCGGATGCTTGCCGGTGACCCTGATGCCGGGGGCCTCTTCCTTGAGGATCGACCGCTGCCGTGCGAAGAAGTCGGCGAACGCCTGCTGGTTGTAGCGGAACCAGTGGTAGAAAAAAGTCCGGTTTTCATCCGGCGTTTTCGGCGGCGCGAGTTCGGCGAAGCTCCTGAAATTGGTTCCCATCGCGGCATTGAACTTTCCGATGTTGCCGTATTCCCTTTTCATGGCGGCGCGCCAGGCGGCGAGGGCGGCGGGCGTGGCGTCCAGCCCGTAGGCGGGTTCGTTCCAGCTGACGAACAGGGCGCAGTCGGGATCGTCGCCGACCTCCCGGGCGACGGTGCGCCAGAAGGTTTCGAGCGCCTTTTGATAGACCGGGTCGTGGAGGCTGTGGCGGAACCACAGTCCGATTTTTTTACCGTTCGGATCAACCGGCGCCGGACCGGCGGTTTCAGCAAGCCAGCCGGGAATGTAATGTCCGGTTAGCTGCGGAAACAGCACCATGCCGTTGCGGCGGGCGGTTTCATGCAGGTCACGGATGCGCTGCACGCCTGCTTCGCTGACGGTGTCCGGTCCGTCCGGCAGCACGTCTCGGAGGCTGTACTCCTGATGGATGCTGTTGAACCCCGCCGCTTTTGCCCGTTGCATCGCCTCGTCGGTCCGGCCGAACACCAGCCCGACCGGAAAAAACGGTTCGCTGTTGCGGATCAATCTGCCGTTTTCCACCGCAATCCCACCGTTTTCCCGTCCGGCAGATGTTTTTCGGGTGGCTTCAATCAATTCCTTCAGGAAACGGCGCGGCGTGCCGTCTTTCCGAATGAGGCTGAAGCTGATATCGTCGAAATTCACGCCGGGAAGCTGTTGCGACAGCTTTTCTTTTACGTCTTTCGGCGCTTCGGAACCGGCGTGCCAGGCATAGATGAAATATTTGCTGAATACTCGCGCCTTGCGGTTGAATGCGACGCATTCATTGAGCTGGGAGGCCTGTTTATCGTCGAAATACTCCAGCGCATTTTCCTTCGGGATGCCCCAGGCGCGGATCATCGCTTCGGCGCTGACTCCGAACTCGGTATTCCAGAGCGGTTTATCGCGGTCGCCATGCTGATCCATCAGGCGGCGCAGCTTCACGCCCCGGCTGATGAATGCCCACGTGACCGGCATGCCGTAAGTATGTACGGCCATGATGTCGAAGTACTCTTTTGCGCCATTTTCATAGAGTGCGGCGGGGAATTCCGTCCAGTTGGTCATGCCGCCGGTCACGATCAGCGCGGCCGGGTTGGCGGCGCGGATCATCGGGGTCACGATTTTGAGCATTTCGGCATAATATTTTCCCCGTTCCGCCATCGGCAGTTTCGGGGTGCGGGCGCCGAAGAGATCGGTGAAAGCTCCATCCATCTCGTTCCAGAGCTGGAAATAGCGCACGTCGGGATACCGTTTCGCCAGCATCGCCGTGAATGCGCCGAACCGGCGGTAGGATTCCAGGCGGTTCGCAAAGTTTGCGCCCGGCGCGTTGCCGTGGATCATGACCAGCGGCGTCAGGCCGTGCCTGCGGTAGAGCGCCATGCGTTCATCGAGCCGTTTCAGCTCCGCCTCGTCGTAGACGCCGGGCGTTTTCTCATACCGATACCAGTAAATGGTCTGGCGGACGGTTTTGAAGTTTGCTTTCTTCAGCAGTTCCGCAGTCGGGTCGTCGAGTTTATGGATGTTGACTGCCAGCTCCGGCGTCGCCGGAATGGTTTCGCCGCCGAGGCGGTAGGGGGTGGTCCGGGGGGAGCGTTCGGCTTCGCTGCGCAGCCGGGCGGCGTCATCCCGCTCCTGCTCCCAGCCGGCGGAGGCCCCCAGTGCGAAGATGCCGCAGAAAGCCAGAATGGCGGTGATTCTTTTCTTCATTTTTCGATACAATCCTCAAACCGGTTCTTGATGCCGTAACGGGTGTAGGGAATATGGCCGACATGGCCGTCGTAATAGAGGGCGTTGAGGCCGTTGTTGTGCACTTTCTTGCGGTAGTCGCCCCCGTTGGCGTTGGCTTCGTCCTGCACGATCGGAACGCGGCTCCAACTGGTTTTGTAGACCGGATGAATGCCGATCATTTTGTTTTTGCGCTGATAGTCATTGAGCAGCATATAGTTATAGTCGCTGAAATTATTGGTCTTTATATTGTCGGCGGTATTGCCGGCGCATTTGATCCACTTGCCCCGGTTGGAACCGCAGCCGTCGGTGGCGGTATCGGTGGTGCCGTTGATGCTGGGAAGGTAGCGGGGAGTCAGCAGGCCGAGTCCGATCGGTTTGTGCCAGTCGGAAACGGCGCGGCGCGGCTGGTCGCCGTAACGGTGCGGCAGGAAATCGTTGTTGTCTGATACATACATATCCAGCGCCATGCCGATTTGTTTGAGGTTGTTGACGCAGGAGGTCGTTTTGGCGCTTTCGCGCGCCTTGTTCAGCGCGGGCAGCAGCATGGCCGCGAGGATTGCGATGATGGCGATCACGATGAGCAGCTCAATGAGGGTGAAAATTTGCTTTCTCATGGTTTGACTTTTCCGTATGATTATGGTTAACAGGAGGCTCGTTCGATCACTTCCATCGGCACGCGCAGATGGACGGGGATGTTCAGTTCGCCCGCGACCAGCCGGTGCAGCAGCGCGGCGGCCTGGTAGCCGACTTCGCCCTGCGGGCTGCGGACGCTGGTCAGGGGCGGCGTGAGGCGGCGGGCCATCGGCAGGTCGTCGAATCCGGTCACTGTCAGGTCGCGGCCGATTTCGAGCCTGAGCCGTTTGGCGGCGCGGTAGATTCCCTGCGCCATGTAGTCGTTGATGCAGAAGATGCTGGCGGGGGGCTTCAGCTTTTTCAGGAAGGCTTCCGCGAGTTCGGCGGTGCGCTCCTGCTTGTCCTCGAATGTCCAGGATTCGGGATCCTTGCCGTAGGCTTCTATTTCCGAAGTGTGGGTTTTGATTTCGCGGTCGAAGCCGGCTTCGGTCATCGCGCGGCAGTAGGCGTTGTAGCGGTCGAGAGTGCTGGAGGATTCGTCGCGGGGACCGAAAAGATGGACGGGCCGATTGTACCGGGTGATCAGGAGATTGACTGCAGCAAGTGCTCCGTTGTAGTCGTCGCTGCAGATGCTGCTGCAATGGGTTCCGGGCAGTTCGCTGAGGGTGGCGACCGCGACGCCGGAGTCGGCGAGGCGGTTGATCACGTTCACATATTCCTCCATGAAATAGGGCAGCACCAATACTCCGTCGATGCCGAGCGAACGGGCGTGGGCGAGGGCGCGGAGCATCGGTTCGTGTCCGGTCGGGCTGGTGAGCTGCTGGAGCCGCAGATCATGTTCGGCAGTGTATCGCTTAAGCCCGGCGAGCACATCGGAAATCATCGCGTCGGGATAGGCGGCGTAGGCGAAAGCGAGCGTAATCTGTCTCGGAACAGCGCGCGCGGCTTTCAGCTCGTGATACTTTTCGGGGTTGATGCGCACGCGGTGGTTGTCGCAGCGGGTCAGGGTGCCGTCGTCGAGCAGATTGCCGATGATCCGGCGGATGGTGTTGCGGCTGGCCTGGTAATGTTCGGCCAGTTTCTGTTCGGAGGGCAGGTACTCTTCCGGGCTGAAGCGTTCCGCGGCGAGGTCGCCGAGGAAAAGTTCAGTGAGCCTGCCGCTTTTGCCGTGATAGTTCATTGAAGTCTCCATGTGCTGTCCTTTTTTTCAGTTATAATTATGACAGAAAAAGGGCGGATCTGCAAGGGATGGATGTAAGATTGGGTCGTAAAACCGGAAAAACGTACCGTTTTTTGAACAGTTTATGTGCCGAATGAGGAATAGGTGCCGGGATGGAACCGCGGAAGAAAAGGAACCGGATTTTCGCCGGAGCCGGTTCGGGACGGCCTGAAATCGCCGTTTTCTTCCGGAAACGGCTTGCAATAGAGGGGGAAAAGTGTTATAATAAGAATGATTCTCAAAAGGAAAGGCCCGGCCTGACCTTGAGAGAGGAATTCTGGAAAATTGGAATCGGCGGATCGTTCTGAAGTTTGCAAGGGGGTGTTCCCGAGCGGTAAGGCGGTGCGTGAACAGTCGGCGCGTTCTTTCGGCGTGTATCTTACTGTCCCCGGCATGGCCCTGCTTCAGGCGCATCCCGGGGATTTTTTATGTCGGAGGAAGAAAAGATGGAAAACCGGATCGCGCTGGTCGGAATCATCGTCGAAGACGTTGCCGCCGCCGCGGAAATCAACCGCATCCTGCATGAATACGTCGACTGGATCATCAGCCGCATGGGCGTGCCGTACCGGCAGCAGGGGATCTGCATCATCAGCGTTGCGATCGACGCGCCCTCCGACGTGATCAGCTCTCTGTCGGGCAAGCTCGGGATGGTGCCGGGGGTCAGCGTGAAGACGTTGTACGCCAAACTGCCGGCCTCTCCGGCGAAGGCGGAGAATCAGTGCAAATCAACCAACCATGGAAACGGGAACTGAATATGTACAATCCGAAATCACTCAAGGCCGAGGAGTTCATCGATGACGGTGAAATCCGGGAAACGCTGAAGTACGCGCACGAAAACCGCCATAACCGGGAGCTGATCGATTCGATCCTGGAGAAAGCGAAGGAGTGCAAAGGGCTTTCCCACCGCGAGGCGGCGGTGCTGCTCGAATGCGACCTGCCGGATGAGATCGAAAAGATGTTCGAGCTGGCGCGGGAGATCAAGCAGAAGTTCTACGGCAACCGGATCGTGATGTTCGCGCCGCTTTATTTGTCGAACTACTGCATCAACGGCTGCACCTACTGTCCGTACCACCGCAGCAACACCCACATCCGCCGCAAGAAGCTGACGCAGGAGGAGATCGCCGCCGAGGTGGTCGCGCTGCAGGACATGGGCCACAAGCGGCTCGCGCTCGAAACCGGCGAGGACCCGAAGAACAACCCGATCGAATACGTGCTTGAGAGCATTAAAACCATCTATTCGATCAAGCACAAAAACGGCGCGATCCGCCGCGTGAACGTGAACATCGCCGCGACCACGGTCGAAAACTACCGCAAGCTCAAGGATGCCGGCATCGGCACGTACATCCTGTTTCAGGAGACCTACAACAAGAAGGCCTACGAGGAGCTGCACCCGACCGGGCCGAAACACGACTACGCCTACCACACCGAGGCGATGGACCGGGCGATGGAGGGGGGGATCGACGACGTCGGCTGCGGCGTGCTGTTCGGATTGAACCTCTACCGGTACGATTTCGTCGGGATTCTGATGCACGCCGAACACCTTGAGGCGGTTCACGGCGTCGGCCCGCACACGATCAGTGTGCCGCGCATCCGCCGCGCCGACGACATCGACCCGGAGAATTTCTCCAATGCGATCAGTGACGATGTGTTTGAAAAGATCGTTGCGATCCTGCGCATTGCGGTTCCGTATACCGGGCTGATCATTTCGACGCGCGAATCGAAAGCGGCCCGCGAACGGGTGCTGAAACTGGGCGTGTCGCAGATTTCCGGCGGTTCCCGCACCAGCGTCGGCGGCTATGTGACTCCCGAAACCGAGGAGGAGAATTCCGCCCAGTTCGACGTCAGCGACAACCGCACGCTCGATCAGGTGGTGAACTGGCTGCTCGACCTCGGTTACATCCCGAGCTTCTGTACCGCCTGCTACCGGGAGGGGCGCACCGGCGACCGTTTCATGCATCTGGTGAAATCCGGCCAGATCGCGAACTGCTGCCAGCCCAACGCGCTGATGACGCTCAAGGAGTATCTGGAGGATTACGCCTCGCCGGACACTCAGAAAAAAGGCGAACAGGTGATCGCCGCCGAAATTCCGCGCATCACCAACGACAAGGTGCGCGAAATCGCCAAAGAACACTTAAAAGAGCTGCACGACGGCAAGCGCGACTTCCGTTTCTGACGGCAGCGGCTACCGCGCCGGGCGGTGAAGTTCGCCGGGCAGCCGGTAGTCGCGCGCGGTCCAGCGTGCTCCCGCCTTGCGCTGGCGGTCGAGCGCGGCGAAGCACGCTTCGGCCATTTTGTGCATCGGCTGGGTATAGGAGGTGATTTCGGCGGGGCCGCCGTCGACGGTGTAGAAACGGCAGTTGGCGGGCACGCGGCCGGTCAGCACATGGGCGAGCTGGCCGTTGCCGCCGAACAGCGCAACGGTTTTTTGCCGGGGGAGGGTGCGGAAAAATTCATCGCAGCCGTAGTTCCCCGTTTCGTGCAGTACCTCCGCCCACGGCAGTTCGAGAATCCGATGCGGCAGTTTTCGTTTACGGCAAACGGCGATGAAACTTTCGCGCCGCTCGCGCTGGGAGTCCACATCCAGCCCGGCGGCATCGAGGAATATGAAGTCGGCGGCTCCGTCTTTGACCGCGCAATCAATCAGGGTTTCGAGGGCGCCCCGGTTGTCCAGCCCGACATAATCGGCGAACTCTCCCGGAAGGATCCGGTCGAAGAACACCTGATTCACGCCAAGCACCCGCAGCCGGTGAAAGAGTCCGAAATCGAGCTTCCGGTCAACTCCCCACACCACGATGTTGCGCACTCCGCCGGCGGCGAGGCGCAATGCGGCGCGGCTCTGCTCTTCCCCGGAGTCGCCGCCGGGTTCCAGCACGGTCATCACGCCCTGCTTGCTTGCTTCGGCGCAGATCGTTTTCAGGAAGTCCCGGGAAAACGAGTCGTTGAGCGGCAGGATCGCGCCGAGCACCCGGATCGGGCCGGTCGCGGCCGCGAACCGGTCGTTGACCACGGTTCCGACCCGCCGCCGCCGCACGATGATGCCGGCTTCCTCCAGCGCGCCGTAAGCGCGGCGGACGGTCACGCGGCTGACGCGGAACCGTTCCGCCGTCTCCAGTTCGGTCGGAAACGCGGAACCGGGCACATAGCGTCCTTCCAGAATATCAGTTACCAGCTGTTGCCGGATCTGTTCGGTCAATTGCGTCATCGTTTTCTGCTCCGGGGCATTCAGGATGAGTTGATGTCTTTTCCTTACAATAACCGTTCAAGACGGGAAATTCCATAAGACCGGCGATTTTTTCATTCCGGGCCGGCGGCAGTCCGTGGGTACAATGCCGGTAATGCCGGGCGGCTGCCTTGGAGTGCGGAGATTGATCTCCGCTTTCAAATCGCGCGTCAGTTTTATATTTGAACTTTGCATTGCAACAAGAACGGACAAGGAGCCCGGAGGGTAACAACTTTTGAGCGCAAGAACATGCGGGGCTGCCCGGAGGGCAACAACTTTTGAGCACAAGAACAGGCAAGGTGCCCGGAGGGTAGTGAGCGCCGGACCTCCGGCCTGCGGATGGCTCCGGGGGACGTCGCGCACGTCCCCCGGACCCCCTCGCCGGTGGCGGGGGCCGGGCCGATTGCGAAGCACTTCCGCTCGCGGGCGCGGCTTCGCCGCTTACTTGTCCGCCTGCGGCGGCCAACCCCTTCAACGCCCGCGTTGCGGGCTACGCCAGGGGGGGCTTCGCTCACTACGTTCGGCTTCGTCACTACCGTTCCTCGTTACTTGCTAAAAGCAAGTAATTCCCTCACATTCGTTCGCGGCGCTGACCGCGCTTGTTGTGCGCCGCGTAAGAGGCATTACGGCCTTATTTGTGCGCCGCGTAAATGGCATTGCGGCCTTACTTATGTGCCGCATAAATGGTTATTTGGCCTAATATAGTAAATGGCTTTGCTAACCGACCAATGCTCGCCTGTATTGGTTGCCCGCACGCCCCCCGGAGGGGCATTGGCGTGCGCACCCGGCAGCGGCACCTTGCCGCCGCACGCCCTCCGGAGGGGCATTGGCGGGCGCACCCGGCAGCGGCACCTTGCCGCCGTGGGATCATTTATTTCCGTAATACGTGTCGCACATGCGCAGCACGGGCGCGGGGAGGGGGGCGTTTTCCAGAAAAAGCCGGATCAGTTTTTCCGGTTCCGGCTCGCGGCCGGCCTTGAGCCAGTGGATCACATGTCCTTCCCGCTCAAGTTTGCGAAAGAAGATATCCTGTCGTTTGGCGAACTGCCGGATGCGGTACAAAAGCCGGTCGCGCATTTCGGCGCGGGTGCATTCCTGCTTCAGATAGCGGGAAACCTCGCGGTATTCGAGGCCGAAGAACTCCATCTTCTCATAGCTGACCTGCCGTTCGTCGTGGAGGCGGCGGACTTCGTCGATCATCCCGTCGGCGAGGCGGCTGTCGAGGCGGGCTTCGATCCGTTTGTGGACTTCGGCGCGCGGATAGTAGACGCCGAGCAGCAGCGGATCAAGCTCGAAAGGAGGCTGGAAGGAGTCCGCGCCGCCGGGAACCTGACGTTCGCGGGGGAGCCCGGAGTCCCGGTGCGGCAGTTCGCCGCCGGGCAGTCTGTAACCGTCGAGCAGCGCCGCCAGATAGAGGGCGGTGCCGCCGCACAGGATCGGCAGTTTCCCGCGCGCGGCGATGCCGGAAATGGCCGGATAGGCGTCGCGGCAGAAGCGGGCGAGGTTGTACTCCTCGGCGGCGGGATCGGCGACGTCGATCAGGTGGTACGGGATTTCGCCGTATTCGCCGAGATCTTTGCCGGTGCCGATGTCCATGCCGCGGTAGACCTGCCGGGAGTCGATGCTGACGATCTCGCCGTCGAAGCGGCGGGCCAGCTCCACGGCGAGGGCGGTTTTCCCGGTGGCGGTCGGACCGGTTATCACAACGGTTTTGATTTTTTCAGTCATAAAGAACGATAAAAATTTGTAAAAAGTACGTTTCGCGTACTATATTATGACGCATTAAATTTAATTTTCAATTGGAATCGGTTCGAAGACATGGAAAAACAGCAAACTTTGGTCAGATCGGCGTTTTTTTCCGGAATCGCACTGCACTCGGGCGCCCGGTGCACGGTCCGGATTCAGCCTGCGCCGGAAAACACCGGGATTGTGTTCCGGCGGGTTGACCTGCCCGGCAAGCCGGAGGTGCGGGCGCTGGCCTGCAATGTGGTGGACGTCCGCCGCGGCACCACCATCGCGGAAGGCAAGGCGGTGGTCTTCACGGTCGAGCATATCATGTCCGCGCTGAATGCGTGGCACGTCGATAACTGCATTGTTGAAATGGACGGCGGAGAACCGCCGATCGCGGACGGCAGTTCGCTCCCCTATTACCGGATGATCGAAGAAGCCGGGATTCAGCAGCAGGAAGCCGAGGCGAAGACCTTCACCCCGAAGCAGCCGCTCTACGTCGAGGGCGGGGCGACCAAAATCGTGTTGATTCCGGGACAGGAGAAGTTGAGCATCTCCTGTCTGGCCTCGTTCAAAGGCTGTCCGGTGGACCCGCAGTTCCATGAATTCATTCTGAGCACCGAAGGCTATCGCGACGAGATCGCCGGAGGGCGCACCTTTGTGGATTACGGCGACCTGAAGCAGCTGCTGGCGATGGGGTTGTGCAAGGGCGGCAGCCTCGACGCGGCCGCGATCATCCATGACGGCGCGATCATCTGCAAGGAGGAGCTGCGCTTCCGGGATGAGATCGTGCGCCACAAAATTCTCGACCTGATCGGGGATATCTATCTGACCGGCTGCCGGATCACCGGTACGGTCATCGCGATCAGGCCGGGCCATCCGAAGAACGTCGAGCTGGCCGGAATGCTGCTCAGGGAGATTGCGGCGGCGCAGTGACGGAAATTTGATGATTCATTAACTAGTTTGGGAGATTTTTTTACGATGGGACAGGTTTTCGGAATCCGTGAGATCAAGGCCGTGCTGCCGCAGCGTTATCCGATGCTGATGCTGGATCGTGCCGAACAGGAGTCGGAACAGAAGTGGATTGCCGTCAAGAATCTGACGATGAATGAGATATTCTTTCAGGGGCATTTCCCGAATCACCCGATCATGCCGGGAGTGCTGCAGGTCGAGGCGATGAAGCAGCTCGGCGAGCTGGCGGTGCGTTCCACGCTCGACCCGGAAGGGAAGAACGACGTTTACATGCGCGTGGTGGAAAAGGTGAAGTTCCGCCGCCCGAACAATCCCGGCGACCGGATGAAAGTCGAAGCCGAGATCGTCGAAATCCGGGACAACTCCGAAGCGGTCGTCAAGGCGAAGACCATGAACAACGGCGGCGCGACCTGCGAGGCGACCATCACGCTGGCGGTGCGCCCCCGCAAAAGCGCGACGAAGATGCCGGAGCTTTACGGCGAATTCGACAAGCATGCGGAGACGCCGCTGGATGTGCTGAAGATCATGTCGCTGGTGCCGCACCGCTATCCCTTTTTGCTGATCGACAACATCGCGAAGGTGGACGGCGATCACGTGCAGGCCGTGAAGAATGTTTCGGTCAACGAGGAAATTTTCTCGCACTGTCCGGATGACTACGCGGTGATGCCGGAGTCGCTGCTCTGCGAGATCGTCGCGCAGTCCGGCTGTGCGCTGGTGCTGTCGCGCCCTGAAAACGTCGGCAAGATCGGTTACTTCATGTCGATCGACCGCGCGGAAATCTTTGAGCCGGTGTTTCCGGGGGACCAGCTGGTGATCGATATCACCCTGCCGCCGGGTAAGTCGAAGTTCGGCAAGGGAACCGGTACGATCAAGGTGGACGGCAAGGTGGTGTTTGAAATCACTTTGATGTTCGCGATCGTCGACGCGTAAAAGTTTCCGATGCCGAATGATGGCGGCCGGACCGGAGCTGTCGGGGTCCGGACGGCCGCGAATGTTGTATTGAGGCAGTGGCAGAGCGGGGAAGTATATTTGAGCAGGAAATATCGGGTCGTGACCGCGGAGGAGGCGGTGCAGTTTGTCGGTTCCGGGGACGCCGTTTACCTGTCCAGTGCCGGTTCGGTGCCGAAGAATCTGGTGGATGCGTTGTGCACCCGCGCCCGGCTGGGCGGGCTTTCCAATGTGACGCTCCGTCACATTCATACGGCCGAGACCACGAATTACGCGGGGGCGGAGTATGAGGGGGTTTTCCGTTCGGAATCCTTTTTCGTCGGCGGCAATGTCCGCCGGGAAGTGCACGCCGGATATGCCGATTATCTGCCGGTTTCCCTGCATGAAATACCGTTGCTGTTCCGCAGAGGCATTTTGCCGCTGGATGTCGCGATGATTCAGGTTTCGCGTCCCGACCGCCATGGCCGGGTGTCGCTGGGAACCTCGGTGGATGTCGCGCTGGCGGCGATCGAATGCGCCCGGGTGGTGATCGCGGTGATGAACTGCCATGTCCCGTTCACGCTGGGGGATGCGGTGATTCCGCTGGACCGGATCGACTACATCGTTCCCCATGACGCTCCGATTGAAACCATGGCGTTCCAGCCGCCGGATGAGGTGGAGCGGATCATCGGCCGCCACTGCGCCGAACTGATCGAGGACGGCTCCTGTCTGCAGCTCGGCATCGGCGAGATTCCGAATGCGGTGCTGTCGCAGCTCTCGGACCGGCGTGATCTGGGAGTCCATACTGAAATGTTCGCCGACGGCCTGCTGCCGCTGGTGGAGGCCGGGGTGGTGACCGGAGCGCGCAAGAAGATCGACCGCGGCAAGATCGTCGCGTGTTTCCTGATGGGGACGCAGAAGGTCTATGATTTCGCGCATCGCAACCGGATGGTGCGCATGCGTGACGCCGCCTATACCAACGATCCGTTCATCATTGCGAAGAATCCGAAAGTGGTCGCGATCAATTCCGCGATCCAGGTGGATCTGACCGGCCAGGTGTGCGCCGATTCGATCGGTACGAAAATTTATTCCGGAGTCGGCGGACAGCTGGATTTCATCTACGGCTCCTCGCGCTCGGAGGGCGGCAAGCCGATTATCGCGATGCCGTCCGCGACTCGCAAAGGGGTCAGCAAAATCGTGCCGACGCTGGAAGTCGGAGCGGGAGTGGTCACGCCGCGCAATCTGGTCCACCACGTGATTACGGAATACGGCCGGGTGGACCTCTACGGAAAATCTTTGCAACAGCGGGCAAAACTGCTGATCGGAATCGCCCACCCGGACCACCGCGAAGCGCTGGAACGCGCTGCCGTGGAGCGTTTCGGTACGCCTTTTCTGCGGGTGAAAGCCTGATTTTTCGATTGATCGCGCGCACGGCAAGGGGCGCTGCCTAGTGCGCCCGCCAATGCCCCTCCGGGGGCGTGCGGGCAACCAGTACAGAAAGCATCGGTCGGTCTGCCTCACCACTTACGCGGCGCACAACAAGCGCGGTCAGCGCCGCGAACGAATGTGAGGGAATTACTTGCCACTGGCAAGTAACGAGGAACGGTAGTGACGAAGCCGAACGTAGTGAGCGAAGCCCCTCTGGCGTAGTGAGCGCAGCGAACGATGAAGAGTTGACGGGCGCAGCCCGGCAAGTAAGCGGCGAAGCCGCGCCCGCGAGCGGAAGTGCTCCGAAATCAGACAGGCCCTCGCCGGTGGCGCGGTGCTCACTACCCTCCGGGCACCTTGTCTGTTCTTGCACTCAAAAGTTGTTACCCTCCGGGTACCTTGCCTGTTCTTGATGCAATGCAAAGCCGAGTATAAAACTCACGTGCGAATTGAAGGCGGAGATGAATCTCCGCACTCCAAAGACGCTTCGCGTCGCAGGAGCAAGCGCTCAGCCTCGTGCAGAGGCGGCCGGTCAACCGGCAGGAAACAATACGGCAAATGTATTTCGCGCTTTTGTTCCTCTGATATCCTTGCCGTCGTATTCGCAGGTGTAAAGACGATAGCCGCGATGCTAAACCGAAATCTATCTTCGTGTATAAATTAAATCTGCCATACCATTATAAGATAGTGTTTTTATTAATCTTAATTTAATCTTATGTTTCCCGTTTTCAAAAAGACGAATACCAGAACCTAAAAGTATCGGAATTACAGTGATATGATAATAGTTAATTAAATCTTCATTCACTAACTGTTGGACGAGATTAGCTCCGCCGCATATCCATACATCTTTTCCGTTTTCTTCTTTCAGCTTTTTCAACAAATAACCAGGATTTGTGTTTACAAAACGAATCTTGTCAGAGGAAGTAAGCTCATTGTGCGTAATGACATAAGTTGTAAAGTCCTTATATACCCATTCTTCGGGCGAAAGTTCAGTAACGATTTGATGATAAGTATTCCAACCCATTAAAATCGTATCGATAGTTTTTGTGAACTCGGAATAGGAATCTATATTCTCATCATCGCGGCCTTGTCCGTTCAACCAATCGACGCCACCTTTGCTGTCGGCAATATATCCATCAAGGCTCATTGCAATAAATAAGCTTACTTTTCTCATGGTTTTGTATCCTTAATTTGCGGGTAGCTCATCTTTTACGGATACCATAATTGTTTCGTTCCCGTAATTCAACGGGAGATGCAAATAAAATTTCTTGAAAAAGTTTTCAGAGCAGTACGATGGGACAGAAGATGTCGCTTGACGGAGTTGCAGGCCGAAATTAACCGGAAGCGAACAGCGGAAACTTGCATGTGAGGCGCCGGCAACGTATATTATTGTAATTGATTTGATTCAGAAGGGGAATTGCGATGAAATATACGAAGATCGTGGCGACGATCAATGCGTCGACCTGCACCGAGGAGCTGTTGCGCGGACTCTACAAGAACGGCATGGACGTGGTCCGGCTGAACACCGCCCACATGGAAATCGCGGATATGGACCGGATCGTGGCGCTGGTGCGCAAGGTTTCGGATAAGCTGGCGATCATGGTCGATACCAAAGGGCCGAATATCCGCACCTGCAACCTTGATGCGCCACTCACGCTGAAGATCGGCGACAAGCTCGACCTGACCGGCGAAACCGTGCCGCAGGAAAAAGCGGTTCAGGTGAACTACTCCAAATTCACCGCCGAAGTTCCGGTCGGAGCGCGGATCATTTTCGACGACGGCGCGATGGAACTGCTGGTGCTTGGCAAAAGCGGCGGCCTGCTGCACTGCGAGGCGAAGCGCGACGGCGAACTCAAGAATCATAAATCGGTGAACGTTCCCGGCGCGGAGCTGAAAATGCCCGCGCTGACCCGCAAGGACCGGGACTTCATCGAATACGCGGTGAAGAACGATCTCGATTTCATCGCCCACTCTTTCGTGCGCAGTGCGAACGACGTGCTGGCGGTGCGCAGCATCCTCGATACCGGCGACAGCGATATCCGCATTATCGCGAAGATCGAAAACCGGCAGGGGGTCGACAATCTCGACGAAATCCTGAAAGCCGCCGACGGTGTGATGGTCGCGCGCGGCGACCTCGGCATCGAAATTCCGCTTGAGGAAGTGCCGCTGATCCAGAAGAAACTGATCCGCGCCTGCATGGCGGCGGGCAAGTCGGTGATCACCGCGACCCAGATGCTGCAGAGCATGGAGAACAGCCCGCTGCCGACCCGCGCCGAAATCAACGACGTCGCGAACGCGGTCTACGACGGCACCGACGCGGTGATGCTTTCGGGGGAAACCGCCGAGGGGGCGTATCCGGTCGAAGCGGTCAGCGTGATGAGCCGGATTCTGGAGGAGACCGAGAAGTCGCCGGATTATTATTTCACAAGGGTGCGCGAACAGATCAGCGATTCCGACGAAAACTCCGCTTTCCTGATCCATTCCGCGGTCGAAGCGGCCGAACGGCTGCCGGTCCGGGCGATCGTGTGCAATACCGCCAGCGGGCTTTCGGCGCGGCTCTGCGCCGCCTATCGTCCCCGCAAGCCGATTTTCGCCTTCAGCTACAATCCGGGCGTGGTGCGGCAGCTTTCGCTGACCTACGGCGTTTACGCCGGTTACAATGCATTTGCGGAGGATGTGATCGACCTGACCCGGCAGACCTGCCGGACCCTGATCGAAGAAAAGCGGCTGGCTCCGGACGACAAGGTCGCGATGCTGGCCAAGAATTCGCAGTCGATGGAGCGCAACAACCTTTTCTGCCTCGGAGCGGTCAAAGACTTTATCTGATTGCGGCAGGTCATCATCAGTCTGAAATATCTGAAGAATAGGAATATATTACTTTTGTTACCTGTCGGTTCTCTGGTGTTATGGAAAGATGTCCGGCGCCGTCCGGAATATTTCCATGCCGGCAGGATAGACTGCGTGACGAAACCGGGAAACGCGATGGGGATCATCATCCCGTTCCTGGCCGGATTTTGCCGGAAATCGTGTCACACGATATTGAAAAACTGTTCGGCATTTTTATAAAACAGCATATTCCGTTCCTCGACGGTCATCGGCTGGCGGTCCAGGAAGGTCATGGATTCTTCCATGGTTTCATACGGATAATCCGAGCCGAACAGGATATGCTCCATTCCGAACGTCCGCTTCGCCGCCTCAAAAGCGATTGGAGCGAAGTTGCCGCTGGTCGTCACCCAGATATTGTTTTTGAAATAATAACTGGGCTGATGCCGGCTTTTGACGGTCGGCGCGTTCGGAACCATAGACGCTCTGGCATCCATGCGGTCAAGCAGCACGGCCATCGCTTCGCCGTAATGTCCGAGGATCATTTTCAGATTCGGATTGCGGTCGAAAGTGCCGTTGTAAATCATCCGGGCGATCGTGATCAGGGTTTCAATGGTGAAGCCGAACGCGGCCGACCCGAGCTGCCAGCCGTAGCCGGAAAGCCGGTCGATCGACCCGCCGTTCGGATGCAGGTAAAACGGCACATCAAGCGCCCCCATGCAATCGAAAATCGGCGCAAAGCGTTCTTCGTCAGGATAACAGTCGCCATAATTGGAGTGAGTCATGACTCCGACAAAGCCGAGCTCCTGAATGCAGCGCTTCAGCTCCGCCGCGGCGGCCTCGGCGTCGCGCACCGGGAGGACGGCAAATCCGAGAAAACGGCCGGGAAACCGCCTGATCACTTCGGCGATGCGGGTATTGCTTTTACGGGCAAGCTCGACGGCTTCGGGGCCTGACAGCATTTCAATGCCGGGGGAACAGCCGAGAATCTGTTTGGTCACCCCGAAACGATCCATTTCACTCAACCGCTGTTCCGCAAAGTCGAACAGCCCTTTGTAAACATACGGCACTTTTCCCATGTCGAGGGGACAGTCCTTCCCCAAGCTCAGGACTTTGCTCTGCGGGTTCCACATCCCGTTTTTTTCCAGAGCGGTAAAAATTTCCGGAGTGTAGTAGTGAGCTTCAAAGTCGATCTTTTTCATAGCGCCGTTTCTTGTTGTAGATTTATTTTGCAGAACTGACAGTTCAAACTTATCATCGGAAGATGATTTTTTCAAGTCAGGAAAAGGCGACTGCTCATATTTTTCCCGTCCGGCACATCTTGCATGAATGAAACGGAGGCGCAGGATGCGCCGGGTTTCCGGCGTGACCGGCGCGTGGATGGTGTGGCGGATCAGCGGAGCCCACAGGATCGTCCCGTCCGGTGACGTGACCACCGGGCAGGGCGTGGAGGCGGGAATCCCCCGGCCGGTCCGCAGTTTCTTCAACGAGACCGGTTTGCTTCCGCCGAAGGGGATCAGTGCGTCTCCGGCTTCTCTTGCGCGTACGGTCAGCGTTTCCGGCAGGCGGTCTGCGTCGAACAGCGCGACGGTGCAGTCCGGCGGCGGGCCGGGAAAGGTTTCCAGCCATTCCACGCGGAGCCGGAACGGGCCGAAACCGATTTCCGTTTCCTGATCGAACTTCCAGGTGAGGCGGGGCAGGGCCGCCGCCGCCGCGATCTGCAGGGTATCGCCCTGCAATCGCAGGCTGATTCCGCTGTGCACCGGGATCAGGCGCGGTTCCGGCTTCGGGGCGTTCAGCTCGCTTTGCAGCCGCCTGACCAGTTCGGGCGGCGGGATCAGGTCGGTTCCGAGTTCGGCGCGGAACCAGAGCCGCAACACCCGCACCAGCAGCGCCGGATGCAGTTTTCGCCAGAATGCGGCGGAGCCGTCCAGCTCCCGGAAGCGCCGTTCCGCCTCCTGTTCCAGAAACTCCGCATCCAGCTCCAGCACGTCGAGCGAGTGGCGCAGGCCGGCCTCGGAGCCGGGGAGCTTTGCGTAAAATTCCGGCAGCAGCCGGTTGCGCAGCAGGTTGCGGCGGAAGCGGTTTTCGGCGTTGCTGGAGTCCCGCGCCCATTCGCTGATTCCGTTTTCATGCAGGAACTCCTCGATTTCGGTGCGGGCAAAGCCGAGCAGCGGGCGCAGGAAAATCACGTTGTCCACCTCGGAACGGCTCCGCATTGAGGTAAGCCCGGTCGCGTTGGAGCCGCGCGCAAGCCGCAGCAGCAGGTTTTCGGCACGGTCCCCGGCGTGGTGTCCGAGTATCACCGCGGAACCGGGATTCTTCCGGACCAGTTCTTTCCACACATCGAGCCGGGCGGCGCGGGCGCGGCTTTCGAGGCCGGGGCCGGGAGAGAGTGCCAGCCGGACCAGCCGGAATTCGATGGCGCAATTTCGGGCGAACCGTTGCGCCGCCTCCGCTTCGGCGGCGGATTCCGCGCCGCGCAGGCCGTGGTCGAAGTGGATGGCGGTCAGCCGGTAGTGAAAGATTTCCTGGAAACGGCGGGCAACCAGCAGCGCGGCGGTGCTGTCGGCGCCGCCGGAAAAGCCGACGAACAGACGGCCGTGTTGAAAAGGGGCAAAAAGTTTGCCGCAATCGTCAAGTTTCATTTGTAATCATCCGCTTTCGGTTATAATATATGTGGCGTAACGTTTGAAATCAAGGAGATGGATTGATTATGGCTTATATTGTCGCCGCCACCGCCAATGCTCACAAGGTCGACGAGTACCGCAAGCTGCTCGAAGGGCAGAATGTCGAACTGAAGTCGCTGCTGGATTATCCCGGTTTCCCCGGGGTCGAGGAGAACGGCAGAAGTTTTATCGAAAACGCCGGGATCAAGGCGCTGGCCGCCTGCAAATACTGCGACGTGCCCGCGTTTGCGGACGATTCCGGGCTGGAGGTCGAGGCGCTTGACGGCCGCCCCGGCATCTATTCCGCCCGCTATGCGCCGACTGACAAAGAGCGGATCGCCAGACTGCTGGACGAGATGAAAGGGCAAACCAACCGGCGCGCCCGCTTCGTCTGCGCGATCGCGATTGCGATCAACGGCGAGGTGATCGAGAGCTTCGAGGGGGAGATCAAGGGCACGATCGTCGATGCGCCGCGCGGCGAAAGCGGCTTCGGCTACGATCCGGTTTTCCAGCCGGACGGGTACGACCAGACCTTCGGCGAGATGGCTCCCGAATTGAAGAACCGGATCAGCCACCGGGCGAATGCGTTCAAATTGGCGATGGAGTTCGTCGAGGATGAGATGTCGGTGCTGGACGACGAGTTCGACCTGTAATTCCGGAATCCGGTTGCGTTGATTGCAATTGCAGTGAAGCGGTGTTATATTATCGGTTGATAATTTCCCGGAGTCCGGGAAGCACCACTTAATCAATGAATGGCTTTTATGGAACAAAGCAGTTATTTGTTTGCCGGCGACAGCTACGATACGCCGCCGGATGCGCCGAAGTCGGTCTGGTACCGCCTTCTGCTGAAAAACCGCTGGTACTTCTATGTGAACAACTTCGGCATCTTCTGCCGCACCGGGCGCTGCGGCAGGCGCGGGGAGCTGACCAAAGAGCGGCAGATTTCCTACTCCAATGAAAACCTCCGGCTGGTGGAGCGCTGCGGCGGCAAAGTGCACCTGCGCGGCCTCGACAATCTGCGGGCGCTCGACGGCCGTCCGGTTGTGCTGATCGGCAACCATATGAGTTTGTTGGAAACCGCTTTGTTTCATTCTGTGGCGCGCGGGTTGGTCGATTTCACCTTTGTGATCAAGCAGTCGCTGATGGAGGTGCCGTTTTTCCGGGACATCATGACCAGCCTTGAAGCGATTCCGATCGGCCGCGCGAACCCGCGCGACGACCTGAAAGCGGTCTTCGAAGAGGGCGGGAAACTGCTCGCCTCAGGGCGCTCGATCATCATTTTTCCGCAATCCACCCGCAGCGAGGAGTTCGACCCGGAGAAGTTCAATTCGATCGGAATCAAGCTGGCAAAGCGGGCCGGAGTGCCGGTGCTGCCCTTTGCCCTCAAAACCGACTTCCTCGGGAACGGCAGGTATTTCCGCGATCTCGGCCCGGTGCGGCCGGAGCGGGAGGTCTGGTTCGAATTCGGTGCGGCGCGCGAGGTGGCCGGGAACGGCCAGGAGCTGCAGCAGGAGATTATCGCTTTTATCCGGGAACGCCTGAAAGAGTGGCGCTCCCGGGAGACCGGTCGCAAATAGTGTTCAACCTGGGGCGGCCGGGGGGCGTCCCGCTCAAATTGGAGTTTGATGTTTTGCTGTCGCATAAGGCTAAATACTTTGTCGCTGTCGCGGTGCTGGCGCTGATGCTGCCGGCTGCGGGCGCCCAGCTTTCGCGGATGAAGCTCAGCGATCTGAAGCGGATGCGGGCCGACAACATGAACTTCGTCGACAACAATATCGTGGTCTCCGGCAACGTCTATCTGCCCTTCGGCGATATGGAGGTGTACGCCGACAAGGCGGTGATCAACGCTTCCACCTGGGATGTGGAGGCGACGGGCAACATCCAGTTCTACCGCTGGGTCAGCATGACCGGCAACATCGACACGGATAAGCTCGCCCGGCTGGAGCGCGCGTCGAACATCCTGGTTTCCGTGAAGGGGATCATGGGGGATATCTGGGGGGACCAGCTGATTCAGGTGGAGGCTTCCGGGCTGACCGACAATATCCGCGCGCAGCGGATGGTCGGCAATATGGAGACCGGCTACTTCCAGTTCGAGAATTTTGAAGCGCAGTACAACACCTTCATCTGCAAGGCCGGGGTCGGCGAACGGCGTCCGGACGGCAAGATCGTGGTGAAAAAGGCGGAGATCAGCGCCTGTAACTACCTGTTGAACGACAACGCCCACTATTCGATCAGCTGCGGCGAGGCGACCCTGATTCCGCAGAACACCTCCTTCTACGGCTACGGGCTGGACAATCTGGAGTCGGACCTCGGCGAATACTCCGTGTTCGTGACCAACGGCTTCGCGAAGGTGTACGGTGTGCCGGTGCTGTGGCTGCCGGTCTTCTACAAGCCCAAGGACGAGTCCCCCGGATTGCTGAGCACCCAGTGGGGCAAGGCGAGCGACTGGGGATACTACGTGCTGCTCTCCAAGCGGTTCAACTTCACCGACTATCCGTATTCCAAAGCGAAGCTGATGGCGGACTACTATGAGAAGCGCGGGGTCGCCGGCGGCGTGGAGGCCGATTTCGGGACGGAGAATTCCAAGACGGAGATTTTCTTCTATACGATCCGCGACAAGGACCCCTATGAGAGCGAGGATTACTGGAAATACCGCATGGAGATTCCGAACCAGCGCTACGACCTGCGGATCACCAATGTCACGCACATCACGCCCCGGCTGGATTTCCGCGGCGCGTTCGAGCTGCTGAGCGACCCGTGGTTCAACAACGACTTCTTCACCAGCCGCTACGACAGCGATCCGCAGCCTTCGACTTACGCGTCGCTGGAGCAGCAGTTCGACCACTTCAGCGCGTCGCTCTACATCCGGGCCAAGGTGAACGACTTCTTCACCACGGTGCAGCGGCTGCCCAGCTTCCGGCTGGATTTCCAGCGTCAGGAGATTCTGGACACCAACATCTATTATCAGGGCGACTTCTCGATGGATTACCTGAAGATGAGCTGGCTGAAGTTCGATATTCCGGGTTACTGGGGCAAGGAGTACGAGAAGCTCAAGAACTATGAGTCCTTCCGGCTGGACACCACCCATTTCCTGTACTATCCCTTGCGTTTCGACTGGCTGACGGTGGTGCCGCGCGCCGGCTTCAAGTTCACCGCCTATTCGAAATCGTCGAAGAACAAGGTGGATACCGACGACCTGATGACCATGTTCCGGGCCGCGGACCTGCAGAACATCACCAATATCGCTTTGAACAACTTCGACGAAAAAGGCGGCAGCCGCAGCCGGTTCATCGGCGAGCTGGGCATTGAGGCGTCGACCAAAATCTACAACACCTGGGAGAACGTGCGCAGCAGCTGGCTGCAGCTGGACGGGCTCCGCCACGTGATGCGCCCGTATGTGAACTACACGTTCATTCCCAAGCCCACGGTCAACCGGGAGCATCTTTACTACTTCGATGAAATCGACCGGATCGACGAACAGAACTTCGTGCGGTTCGGCGTGCAGAACCGGCTGCAGACCCGCAGCGGAAACTCGGTCCGCACCTATTTCGCGATGGAGAACTACTGGGATCTCTATTTGAACAAGAGCGAGGGCTTCAACAATATCGGCAATTTCTGCACGATGCTGACCGCGTCCCCGTTCAAGGGATTTTCGATCAACACCATGTTTTCGATCGACGCGGGCAACAACAACGGAGACCTGCCGCAGGTGGTCCGCAACGGCCGCCGGATCGACAATCCCGGCATCAACCTGAAATGGCTGAACCGCTGGAACATCAATGTGAGCTACACTCCGGCGGACGACTGGCGGTTCACGCTCGGTTACACCTATCACCGGCCGTATGGAACCCGCAGCGCCTATTCGATGGGGTCCACGCTGACCCAGTTCGACGCGGGCAGCTACTTCAACAACTACTTTTCGGAATATACCGAGGAAATCTATTTCGGGATGATGTTCCCGATCACGCCCGACCGGCGCACGAAAGGGTCGTTCGGGATGAGCTACGATTTCCACGAAGGGTATGTCGATGCGTATGAATTCGGCGTGACCCGGAATTTCCATTGCTGGGAGCTGGCGTTTTCATTCATACTGGAATATGACCGCGGCGACGGCTGGCACAAGACCAACTGGTCGCCCAATTTCATGGTCTCCGCTTATCTGACCGGGTTGGAAAATCCGCTGGCGGGACCGTCGAACAACATCCTGGTCGATGCCGACCGGGAAATGCGCCGTGGCGCGGGAAGCCGCACCTTCGGCTGGACCGGAGGAAACTAAGATGAGAAAAGGCAAATATATCGTGACCGGCGGGGCCGGTCTGATCGGCAGCGCTCTGATCTGGGAGCTGAACCGGGCGGGCATCGACGACATTCTGGTGGTGGACCACCTCGGCAATACCACGGACAAGTGGAAGAACCTTGCTCCGCTGCGCTTTGACGACTATCTGGAAAAGGACGCGTTCCGCGAGAAGCTGGCGGCGGGCGGAATCAGGCCGGCCGAGATCGCCGGAGTGCTCCACATGGGGGCCTGTTCCTCGACCACCGAGCGCGACGCCTCCTATCTGATCGACAACAATTTCAAGGCGACCTGCGAACTGGCGGAGTTCTGTGTTGCGAACGGTATCCGGCTGGTGTATGCTTCCAGCTGCGCGACCTACGGCGACGGCAGCCGCGGCTATGTGGACGACGAGACCGGGATCGAGCAGCTGCGGCCGATGAATATGTACGGCTACTCCAAGCAGATGTTCGATCTGTGGGCGAAGCGGCGCGGCTATCTCGCGAAGATCACCGGCTGCAAATTCTCTAACGTGTACGGGCCGAATGAGCGGCACAAGGGGGAGATGCGCAGCGTGGTTTGCCGGGCGTTCGAGCAGATTTCGGCGACCGGGAAGCTGAAACTTTTCCGCTCCTACCGCCCCGAATATGCGGACGGCGAGCAGATGCGCGACTTCCTGTACGTGAAGGATGCGGTGAAAATGGTGATGTTCCTGTTCCGCCGCTCCGACGCCGGAGGGCTTTACAACATCGGCAGCGGCCGGGCGGAGACCTGGAACGCGCTGGCCCGTGCCGCGTTTGCCGCGCTGGACAAGCCGGTCGATATCGAATATATCGAAATGCCGGAGCATCTGCGTGACCGTTATCAGTATTACACCAAAGCGGAAATGGGCAAGCTGCATGCGCTCGGGTTTACCGAAGAGGCGACGAGCCTGCACGACGCCATCGGCGACTACATCCGCAACTACATGGTTCCCGGTAAATTCCTGGGGGATGAATGCGCGAAGTGAGCGGCGTCTCCGCCAAGATCCTCGAAGAGGCCGTCGCCGGGTTGGCGGCGGTGGAGGCGGGGGAGGCGAACCTCGACGATTTTCTGGATTTCCGGCTGCAATACCCTGAATTGCGCCGGTCGATTTCCAGTCTGCTGTTCCTGTGCTTCCGGCGGAAGCGTTTTCTGGAAGGGTGGATCGGCCGCCTGGCGGCGCGCCCGCCGCGCCCGGCGGTGCGGCGATTGCTGACTGCGGTGCTGGCCCAGATCACCTTTCAGACCGGCATCGCGCCGGAGTCGGCGGTCAACATCGCGGTCGGCCTGGTCAAACACTCCGGCAAATTGCAGGAGGCGAAGTTTGTGAATGCGGTGTTGCGCCGCGCCCTGGAGCAGCCGCAGCCGGTTCCGGAGGCCCCGGAGCTGGTGTTGCCGCCCGCATTGTTCAAGCGGTGGCGGAAACGGTATTCCGAAGCGGAGCTGGCGCAGCTGGCCGCCGCGCTGCTGGCGCAGCCGGAGTTCACCTTTCGGGCTGAACGCGGTTTCGAGCCGGGTGAACTGGCGGCGGAGGCGGTTCCGGCGTTCGGGGAGTTCCGCTTTTTCCGCGCCTGTTCCGCGGCGCGGCTGCTGGAATCGGCGGCATTGCGCGACGGCAGGATTTACATTCAGGACCCGGCCACCTCGCTGGCGCCGTCGTTGCCTGACTTCAACGGCGTTAAAAGTGTGCTGGATCTCTGCGCCGCCCCCGGCGGCAAGTCGCTGATGCTCGGAGAACGGCTGGCCGGGGAGGGGCGGCTGGTCGCGGCGGACCGTTCGGAGCGCCGCCAGCGGCAGACTGCCGAAAACTTCCGCCGCCGCGGTCTGGACTATCAGGTCACGGTGGCCGATCCGGCGGAACTGACGGGGGAGTTCGACGTGGTGCTGGCTGATGTGCCGTGTTCCAATACGGGGGTGTACCGCCGCCGCCCCGACGTGCTGTGGCGGTTTCGGCCGGAGGAGTTGGAAAAGATCACCGCGCTGCAGCGCCGGATTCTGGGTGAGGCGGCGCGGCTGACCGCTCCCGGCGGCCAACTGGTCTACAGCACCTGCAGCATTGAACCGGAGGAGAATCCGCTTCAGGTGGAGGCGTTCCTGAAAGAACACCCCGGGTTTGAGCGGCTCTGCGAACGGCAGCTGCTGCCTTCGGCGGAGATGGACGGTGCTTACGCCTGCCTGTTGCGCCGCAGGGCCAGCAGCATTTGAAGATATTCGGCGGCCACGCGCGCGGTGAGCTTGCTTTCTCCGTGTTTGCGGCGGTTGAAGATGATGCCGTGTTCCACGACCCGGACCGTATCGCCCTTGCGGTTGACGGCAAGGCAGAGCAGCTCCAGCATGATTTTGAAGCCGCGCGGCGTCAGGGCGGGGCGCAGTTCCTCAAACAGCTCCCGGCGGATTGCAAAAAAGCCGGACATCGGGTCCGCGACCTTGATTCCGAGCATCACGCGCGCCATCAACGTGGCGGTGCGGCTGATCAGAATCCGGCAGGGGTTCCATTTCTCCGCGAAGCCGCCTCCTTTCACATAGCGTGAGCCGATCACGAAATCCGCGCCGCCATTGAATTCGGAGAGCACTCCGGGCAGGCTGCCGACGTCGTGCTGCAAATCGCCGTCCATGCAGCAGAGGATTTCGCCCCGGGCAGTCTCAAACCCCTTTACGATGCTGGGGCTCAGGCCGGGTTCGCCGTCGTTGAGGACCGCCCGGACCTCCGGATGCCCGGCCGCGGCATAGGCGTTGACCGCGTCGGCGGTTCCGTCGGGGGAGTTCTCGTCGGCGACGATGATTTCGTAATTACTGAGGCCGCAATGCCCGATCTGTCCGAGGAGTTCGACGATATTGTCACGCTCATTGAGCGTCGGTATCACGATGGAGTAAGTGACCATGTTCAACGCTCGCCTTCGTGGTCGATGATTTCGTTGATGCCGGAGTAGATCCGCTCCACATCGCGGGGCAGCCCCGCCCCGGTGCAGCGGCGCAGCCGGTCGCCGCTGTGGCGGGCGTCGATCACCGCATCGATCTCTTCGAAGGGCTGGGCGAGGTTGCGCACGACCCGCCGCTTGAAAACCAGCCCGGCGAACAGCAGGATGATCGCCATGAACACCACGCCCCACGCGCCCGCATAGCCGAGCTGGCGCGCTTCATCCGCCGCCTTGATCATCGCGAGGCGGTTGGCTTCGGAGATGCGGTTGATCCCCTCAAGGGTTGCGGTCCGGGCCGTGATGTCGCCCCGGAAGGCGGCTTCATAGTTGGCGCGGATCTGCCGGAGCGCCAGTGGCTCCCCGGTTTCGGTGATGTTGCCGGAAGCCATGTTGAGGGCGATCCGGAAGCGCTGCAGCGCGAGCGGGGCCGGCGGTTCGGCCAGCGCGGAAAGCATCTCCTCGCAGGCCTGCAGCGAACGGTTGTTCCGGGCGTTGATCTTGTCGATCACCGGCGCCATCCGTGTGAAAATCCAGATGCAGGCGAAAGACATCAGCAGATTGAACACGATCAGAATTGAGGCTCCGAACCGGACCGACTGCGTAACCTGCATGGCTTACACCCCCTTGACCAGTTTGGGCAGGGCGTTTTCGCCGCAGACGATCAGCAGCTTGTCGTCCCTGGAGAGCGGTTCATCGGGGATCGGCAGTTCCACCCGTCCGGTTTTACCGCGCCGGATTGCCGCGACAATCACGCCGAATTTCTTGGGCAGCTGCAGTTCGATCAGCGTTTTGCCCGCCATCGAGGGCTGGATGCAGATTTCGGTCAGCTGCAGGTCGGTGCCGAGCGCGGTGTCCGCGAAAATCTGGCTGTACAGAATCCGGTTTGCGAATTTCTTGCCGAACTCGAATTCCGGGTTGATGATTTCGTGGGCTCCGACCAGCTGCAGAATGCGGCGCAGCATCGGGTCGTTGGCCCGTGCGATGATGCGCGGAGTCCCCATCTGCCGCAGCAGTGCGGTGCACATGATGGAGGCTTCGCGGGATTCGTCTCCGATCGCGCAGACCGCGACATCCCGCTGGCCGGGATTGAGCCGGGCCAGCTCGGTTTCGTCGGTGGCGTCCATCGCGATGGCCTCCGTCACGAAATTGGCGGCTTCGTCGACCCGCTTGCGGTCCTGGTCGACGGCGAGCACCTCGGCTCCACGTTCCGCAAGGGTGCGGGAGAGCGACAGGCCGAACTGGCCGAGACCGATGATGAGAATCTGATTGGCCATATCTGAATTCCTAGTTTAGGGTTATTTTCGCATACGGATAGTGGGCATTGGTCTGGCTGTGCGCGTCATCCAGCAGCATGAACATGGTCAGAGGGCCGATGCGGCCGATGAACATGGTCAGGATGATCAGCACCTTGCCGATGCCGTCCAGCTGGGGAGTCGCCCCGATGCTCAGCCCCACCGTCGCCAGCGCCGAGGTGACCTCGAACAGGAGTTCGCGCGGGGCGATCGGCTGGGTGATCGTCAGCATCATCGTCGCCGCCAGCAGCACCAATCCGCTCGCCATCACGATGGTGACGGCGCGGTAGACGATATAGTGGCTGATGTGCCGATTCTGGATATTCAGGTCGCCGGAACCGGTCACGTTGTTCCAGAAGGTGATCGCCAGCACCGCCAGCGTGGTGGTTTTGACGCCTCCGGCGGTGCCGCCCGGACTGCCTCCGATGAACATGTAGAGGATCATGACGATATAGGTCGGTGTGGTCGCCGCCGCGACGTTGATGGAGTTGAAACCCGCCGTCCGGAAGGTGGCGGACTGGAACCAGGCGTTGTTGATCTTGCCGGCCAGTCCGAAGCCGGCCAGCCCCTTGTCCCATTCGAAGATCAGTACGGAGACAGTTCCCGCGACCAGCAGCACCAGCGTGGTGGTGATCGCCAGCCGCGCCGCCAGCGGGATCGTCCGCCCCGAGAAATAGGCGGGCAGAAACAGCGCGGTGGCCGGAGCGATTCCGCCCGCGACCACCAGCAGCGAAACCGGATAGAGCACCAGCGGATTGTGCGCAAACGGCACGAGGTTGGCGCTGTTCAGAGAGAAACCGGCGTTGCAGAAGGCGGAAACCGCGGTGAAACAGCCGTGCCAGAGCGCGGTGGCCGGAGCGAACCCATCCAGCATGAATCCCGCCGCCAGCAGCAGCGCGCCGCAGCCTTCGACGATGAAGGTGAATTTCAGAATCAGTTTCAGCGAGCGGGTCAGGTCCTGATGGTCGCTGTCGGTCAGCGAGCTCATCAGCCGCTCCTGCGACAAACTGAGCCGCTTGCCGATCGCGTGCATCGCGGCGGTCGCGATGGTCATGATGCCGAGTCCGCCGAGCTGGATCAGCACCATGATGAAAATCTGGCCGGTCAGGGTGAACTCTTTGGAGATGTCGAGCACGCTCAAACCGGTCACGCAGACCGCGCTGACGGCGGTGAACAGCTTGTCGATGAACGGAATCTCCGGCCGGACGGTGGAAAAGGAGAGGTTCAGCAGCAGCGCGCCGAAGGTGCAGAGCGTCAGGAAGGTGCTGAACAGTGTCCGGCCGGGATGGTTCAATACCAGTTCCCACCAGTGTTCGCGCGGAGCCGCCGTCCGGCGGAAACGGTACAGCGGGATGGACATCAGCAGCGCGATGAACAGCGCCACCGCCCGCGTCCGTCCCGAAACCAGTGAAACCAGCAACGGCAGCAGGAGCATTCCCGCCGCCGCACTGTAAAACCAGGAAACGTGACGCCTCTGGGAGAGGCGGACCCAGCGCAGCAGCAGCCAGAGTGAAGCCAGTGCGCTGAGAATAAAGCACATGCGCGCTTCGAGATAATCCGGCTGGTTCAGAGACGCCGATACCAGGACCGCGCCGCCGAGCACCAGTGCCGCTCCCGCCGCGCGCTGGCGGCAGCGCTCGGCACGTGGAGTCGTAAGCAATTCCTGGTAGTCCACCTTGAAATCAGTCAGGGCAAAGCCGGAGATAATGAAGAATGTGGCAAAAAGCAGTGCCGCAAACGGATTGCCGATCAGAATCGGCAGCGTACCAACCAGCGCACCGATCCAGAAAAGCCAGCCGAACAGCTTGCCGTAGCGCGGATTCAAAAAGAGCAGCCGGGCGGCGGCGAGGCCGCACCCCGCCGTGAAGAACGCGGCCAGCGGAGGCATCAGGGCCGGAAATTGTCCCGCCTTGTTGTGCGCCATCAGCAGCGCGAAAGGCGCAAGCGCCAGCAATGCGCCTTCGATCAGGCCATATTGTTTCACGCTCGTCAGGCGTCTCATCTGCAATCCCCGAAAGTATGTGTGAGTAATCCTATAACATACCACGTCAACCGGCGGTTGTCAAAAGAAACGGCGGGAATCTCAGGCCTTGGCTGAAGAATTGCAACGGAGCAGTCGTTTCCCGGGGCGGTCACCCTCGTACCGAAGGAAAAATCCCGGCCGGCGTACGACTGCATAAAAAAACACCCCGGAAAATTCCGGGGTGCCCTGAAACAAATCGCGTTTGCGAATTACTTCATCATTTCGCCGAGGTTCTTGTAGAAGGTCATGCGGCGCTGCGCATCCTTCTCGGCCCGGGCGAACAGCTCTTCCGCATCCGCCGGGGCGGTCTTGAACAGCGACTTGTAGCGGTTCTCGCTGCGGATGAACTCCTGGAAGCTCGCGGTGGCTTCCTTGGTTTCCCACTTGAAGGGCTGCTCTTCCGCCGGGTTGTAGCGGTACAGCGGCCAGTAGCCGGCTTCGACCGCGCGCTTGGCTTCGGTCTGGCTCTTGGACATGTTGATGCCGTGGGCGATACAGGGCGCGTAGGCCAGGATGATCGACGGCCCCTTGTGCGCTTCGGCTTCGCGGATCGCGGTCAGCGCCTGCTGACGGTTCGCGCCCATCGAGATCGACGCGACATACACGTTGCCGTAGCTCATGCACATGAAACCGAGGTTCTTCTTGGTCAGCCGCTTGCCGCTGTTCGCGAACAGTGCGACCGCGCCGATCGGGGTGGACTTGGAAGCCTGGCCGCCGGTGTTGGAGTACACTTCGGTGTCGAGCACGAGGATGTTGACGTTGCGGTTCTGCGCCACGACGTGGTCGAGGCCGCCGAAACCGATGTCATACGCCCAGCCGTCGCCGCCGAGGATCCAGACCGACTTGTCGACGAAGTAATCCTTGAGTTCGAGCATCTTGGTGTAGATTTCCTTCTGCTCCCCCTCGGACTTCTCGACCGCAACCGGCAGGAGCTCGCCGAGCTTCTTCTGGTTTTCAATCGCGGCGTCGTCGGTGCTTTCCCAGTTGGCGACCGCGTAATCCAGCAGGCCCTTCATCTGGTCGCAGCAGACACCCAGCTCCTGGATGCGCTTGATGTTGCTCATCAGCTGCCGGCGGTTGGTGTCGACCGCGATGCGCATGCCGAAACCGTATTCCGCGTTGTCCTCAAAGAGGGAGTTGGCCCACGCCGGGCCGCGGCCCTGCTTATCCTTGCAGTACGGCAGGCTCGGGAAGGAACCGCCGTAGATCGAGGAGCAGCCGGTCGCGTTCGCGACGACCATGCGGTTGCCGAAGAGCTGGCTGACCAGCTTCACATACGGAGTTTCGCCGCAGCCCGCGCAGGCGCCGCTGAACTCGAAGTACGGCATCAGGAACTGCGAACCCTTGACCGTGGTCGGATTGGTGCCGCCGAGCACGTTGTCGGGCAGCGACAGGAAGAATTCGGCGTTCGCATTCTGGCCCGCGGCGCGTTCGTCCGGCGTATGGGTCATGGTGATCGCCTTCTCCTTGGCCGGGCAGGTTTCGACGCAGACGCCGCAGCCGGTGCAGTCTTCGACGAAGACCTGGAGACGGAACTTCAGGCCCGGCTCCTTGACCGCCTTCGCATCGACGACGTTGAAAGTGGCCGGCGCAGCGGCGAGGTCGGCTTCCTTGATCAGCTTGGCGCGGATCGCGGCATGCGGACAGGCCATCACGCACTGGTTGCACTGGATGCACTTCGCGGAATCCCACTTCGGCACGCTCGGAGCGATGCCGCGCTTTTCAAATCTGGAGGTCGCGGTCGGCATGGAGCCGTCGTAGCTCATCGCCGAAACCGGAATCTCATCGCCCTTCTGGTGGAGGATCGGCTTCATCAGGGTGTTCGCGAACACGCCCATGTCGTCGGTGATGGTTTCGACCGCTTCAAACGCGGCGACGCCGTCGAGCGAAGCCGGGACTTCGACTTTCTTCAGCATCGCGAGCGCCTGGTCGACGCAGGCCTGGTTCTCCTTGACGACGTCGTCGCCCTTCTTCTTGAACTTCTTCTCGATACCAGACTTGATGTAGCCGATCGCTTCATCCGCCGGGATGATGTTCGCCAGCTTGAAGAAGCAGGTCTGCATGATGGTCGACACGTACTTGGCGCTGCCGACTTCGAGCGCGAGCTTGAGCGCGTCGATGGTGTAGACCTTCACATGTTTCCTGACGATGGTTTCCTGCATGTCGCGGGTGAAGCTCTCGAACACCTTGTCGGCCGGGAGTTCGCTGTTGATCAGGAAGGTGCCGCCGTCGACAATGCCGGAAAGCATGTCGTAACGGCCGATGTACGCCGCGTTATGGCAGGCGACGAAGTTCGGGGCGGTGATGGTGTATTCGCTGGTGATCGGCTTGTCGCCGAAACGCAGGTGCGAAACCGTGATGCCGCCGGACTTCTTCGAGTCGTACACGAAGTAGGCCTGCACGTATTTATTGGTGTGGTCGCCGATGATCTTGACCGAGTTCTTGTTGGAACCGACGGTGCCATCGCCACCGAGGCCCCAGAACATGCACGCGGTGGTGCCGGCCGGTTCGGTGACGATCACTTCATCGACCGGCAGCGAAAGCCCGGTCACGTCGTCGTTGATGCCGACGGTGAAGTTGTGGGTGCACTTGCCGTCCAGATGCTTGTAGATCGCGAGCACCATCGACGGGGTGAACTCCTTGCTGGCGAGGCCGTAGCGGCCGCCGATCACGGTGATGTCCTTGTCCGCCAGGGCGGCCTTCACGTCGAGGAACAGCGGTTCGCCGAGCGAGCCGGGTTCCTTGCAGCGGTCGAGCACCGCGACCTTTTTGACGGTCGCGGGCAGCGCCTTCACGAACACGTCGGCGGCGAACGGACGGTACAGCCGGACCTTCAGCAGGCCGAGCTTCTGTCCCTTGGAGTTCAGATAGCCGACCGCTTCTTCAATCGTTTCGCAGCCGGAACCCATCGCGATGATGACCTTGTCCGCATCGGCGGCGCCGACATAGTCGAAGAGGTGGAGCGGACGGCCGGTGACTGCGGCGACCTTGTCCATGTACTTCTGCACGACGGCCGGGAGTTCTTCATAGGTCTTGTTGGTGGTCTCGCGGCCCTGGAAGTAGACGTCGGGGTTCTGGGCGGCCATCTTGGCGTAGGGAGCTTCCGGACGCAGCGCGCGGTTGCGGAAGCGCTCGACGTACTTCATGTCGACCAGTTTCTTCATATCCGCATAGTCGAGCAGCTCGACCTTCTGGAATTCATGAGAAGTGCGGAAACCGTCGAAGAACGCGAGGAACGGGATTTCGCTTTCGAGGGTCGCGAGGTGGGCGACCAGTGCGAGGTCGTGGGTTTCCTGAATGGACGCGGCCGAGGTCATCGCGAAACCGGTGGAACGGCAGCTCATCACGTCGGAATGGTCGCCGAAGATCGACAGCGACTGGGCGGCCAGGGCGCGGGCCGAAACGTGGAAGACGGTCGGGAGCATTTCACCGGCGATCTTGTACATGTTCGGGATCATCAGCAGCAGACCCTGCGAAGCGGTGTAGGTGGTGGTCAGCGCACCCGCGGAAAGCGAACCGTGCACGGCACCCGCGGCGCCGGCTTCGGACTGCATTTCCACGACTTCGAGCTTCTCACCGAACATGTTCTTCAGACCCTGGCTGGCCCAGGTGTCGGCGTACTCGCCCATCGTCGAGGACGGGGTGATCGGGTAGATCGCCGCGACTTCGCTGAATGCGTACGCAACGTACGACGCAGCGTAGTTCCCGTCGATGGTCAGCATTTTCTTTGCCATGATTCCTCCATTGGTTTTGGTATGGTAAAAGTATGGTTTCTTTTACGAAAAGTGTGACGGTGAAAACGCCGGTTCACATTTTTATCCATAGAATCTACACCTTCATCCCGTATTTTTCAAATGCCGCAGCCGACTTTTTTCGGACTGTCCGGCCCGTTTATCCGGCCGATTGCGGAAAAATCCATAACGAATGATGATTTTTCCATTTGGCAATTGCGGTTTCGAGTCTATATTGTATTGCAATACCGACAAGATATCCTCACACAGGAGTTTGGAAATGAAAGACCTGAGAATCGGCATTATCGGCTGCTGCGGCCGCGGCACGCTGGCCGACAACGCCCACAAGCCCGGCGCAGGTTCGGTGATCGTTGCCGGAGCCGAACTGTATCCGGAGCAGCAGAAGATGTTCCTCGACCGCTATCAGGAGAAGTTCGGCGTCCGGCCTGCGTTGTACGCCGACTACCGCGAGATGATCGACCGCGAAAACCTCGACGGCGTGATCATCACCAGTCCCGATTTCGTACACATGGAACACGCGGTCTACGCGCTCGAACGCAAGGTGCCGGTCTATCTGGAAAAGCCGGTCGCGATCTCCATCCCCGACGCCGATCGCATTCTCGAAGCGGCCTACCGCAGCAAAACCAAGCTGGTGATCGGCCACAACATGCGCTACATGGCGTTCACCCGCAAGATGAAGGAGCTTATCGACTCCGGCGTGATCGGCGAGGTGAAAGCGGTCTGGTGCCGTCACTTCATCAGCTACGGCGGCGATGCGTACTACCGCGACTGGCACGCCGAGAAGCGGCTCTGCAACAGCCTGCTGCTGCAGAAGGGCGCGCACGACATCGACATCATCCACTGGCTGGCCGGGGCGCGCACGGTGCAGGTCAGCGGCATGGGCAACCTGTCGGTCTACGACAAGCTGCCGCGCCGTCCGAAAGGCGAGGAGCGGGTCAAAGACGGCATCGCCGCCCACTGGAAAAATTCGCACTGGCCGCCGCTGGAGCAGAAGGATATGTACCCGACGGTCGAGGTGGAAGACCTCAATATGATCAATATGCGCTTGGAAAACGGCGTGCTGGCCAGTTACGAACAGTGCCACTACACCCCGGACGCCTGCCGCAACTACACCGTCATCGGTACCAGAGGGCGGCTGGAGAATTACGGCGACTATTCCCCGAAAAGTGATATTCAGGTCTGGACCAGACGGGTCGATGCGTTCCGTCTGGAAGGCGACATCACCTGCCGCGTCGATGCGTCGGACGGCACCCACGGCGGCGCCGATCCGCTGATCATTCAAAGTTTCATCGACGCGCTCCGCGGCAGATATGACGTGTGGTCGACGCCGCAGGCGGCGCGTTACAGCATCGCGGCGGGCTGCTGCGGCGCGGATTCGATCCGCAACGGCGGCATGGTGGAAAACGTTCCGGCGCTGCCGGATTATCTGGAAAACTGGGATTTCGCCCGTGCGGAGGAGAAAAAGTAAAATGCGCGTACTCATCACCGGCGGCGCCGGCTTCATCGGCAGCCATATTGCGGAGTATTTTCAGGGGAAGGCGGAGGTCCGGATTCTGGACAGCCTGCGTTCCGGCTTCAAAAAGAACCTTGACGGCCTCGACGTCGAATTCATCGAGGGCGACATCCGCGACCGGATCACGGTTGCGAAGGCGATGGAGGACGTGGATTACGTGTTCCACCTCGCCGCGATGATCAGCGTGCCCGAATCGATGACCAAGATCATCGAGTGCATCGACATCAACAACACCGGCATGCTGATCGTGCTGGAGGAAGCGGCCAAAGCGGGCGTGAAGAAGCTCTGTTTCTCGACTTCGGCGGCGATCTACGGCGACAATCCGGTCGTGCCGAAGGTCGAAACGATGTTCCCGGAACCGAAAAGCCCCTACGCGATCACCAAGCTCGACGGTGAATATTACTGCAAGATGTTCAACGACACCGGCAAGCTGAAAACGGCGTGCCTGCGCTACTTCAACGTGTTCGGGCCGCGCCAGGACCCGAAGAGCGCCTATGCGGCGGCGGTGCCGATCTTCACCGCGAAGGCGGTCGCGAACGAGCCGCTGACCATCTTCGGCGACGGCGAGCAGACCCGCGACTTCATCTACGTGAAGGACATCGTCGCGGCGAACGTATTCATGGCGACCCATGATTTTTCGGGCGTCTACAATGTGGCTTACGGCGGGAAGATCACGATCAACGACCTGGCGAAGGAGATCATCCGCCTGACCGGTTCGAAGTCGGAAATCCAATACCTGCCGGAACGGATCGGCGATGTGAAGCATTCGATGGCGGCGGTGGACAAGCTCAAAGCCACCGGTTTCAAGCCTTCCTGCAGCTTCGCGGAAGGCATGGCGGCCACGGTCGCTTACTTCCAGAGCCTGAAAAAATAATCCGGAATCACACGCTCCCGGTCCTGCGGCCGGGAACGTATCTTGCCTTTCCGCTAATTACACTCTGTCCTTTCACAGTTTCTAACGATTTCCTGCAATACCCGCCTCCTCGGAGAAATACAAAAAAACAGTGGCCTGTCTTCGTGATCAGAAAACAGGCCGCCGATGGTTGCAGGTTCAATCAGCGGATCAGAAGCTCGCGGCTCTCCATCACTCCGGCGGTTTCGGCCGGGGTCTTGCCGATGTAGATCTGGCGCGGCCGGACGATCTTGGTTTCGCCGCCGATCATCTCCTTCCAGTGAGCCACCCAGCCGGGCAGGCGGGCCAGCGCGAACATCACCGTGAACATGTTCTCGGGAATGCCCAGCGCCCGGTACAGGATGCCGGTGTAGAAGTCCACGTTGGGATACAGATTCCGCTCGACGAAGTACGGATCGGTCAGTGCGGCTTCCTCCACTTCGCGCGCCACGTCAAGCAGCGGGTCCTTGTAGTGAATCCGTTCGAGATACGCGTCGCACTCCTTTTTGATGATCGCGGCGCGCGGGTCGTAGGTCTTGTAGACCCGGTGCCCGAAGCCCATCAGCCGGAACGGGTTGTTGCGGTCCTTCGCCAGGCGGATGAATTTCTTCACGTCGCCGTCGGCGTGGATCATCTGCAGCATTTCGATCACCGCCTGGTTGGCTCCGCCGTGCAGCGGCCCCGAGAGCGCGGAGATGCCCGCCGAAATCGTCGCGTACAGATTCACCTGCGCGCTGCCGATCGCCCGCACCGCGGTGGTCGAACAGTTCTGCTCGTGATCCGCATGCAGGATGAACAGGATATTCAGAATCCGCACCGCTTCCGGGTGGATCTGGTAGGGGCGCACCGGCGAATCGAACATCATGTTCAGGAAGTTCGCGCAGTACGACAGGTCGTGCCGGGGATAGACCACCGGTTCGCCGATCGACTTCTTGTACGCGAACGCCGCCATCGTACGCACGATCGAAATCAACCGCGCGGTGGAAACGTCGATGTCGTCCTCCATCGACTTCAGGTCCACGTTGGGATAGAAGGCCGCCAGGGCGTTGATCATCGTCGACAGAATGTGCATCGGATGCGCGCCCCTCGGGAAATGGTCGAAGAAGTGGCGCATATCCTCGTGCAGCATCGAATTGAGGTTCAGCATCGTCGAGAAGTTGCGGCGCTGTTCCTCGCTGGGCAGCTCGCCGTGAACCAGCAGATAGGCGACTTCGACGAACATGGTCTTGCGGACCAGCTCCTCGATCGGAATCCCGCGGTAACGCAGAATGCCCCGTTCGCCGTCCACAAAGGTGATCTGGCTGTAACAGGCGGCGGTATTCATGAAACTCGGGTCGAGCGTGACGTAGCCGGTCTGTCGGCGCAGTCCGGCGATATCGATCGCCTTTTCGCCTTCGGAACCCACAACCACCGGCAGTTTAATCGCCTTGCCCTCGACCTCAAGTGTCACATAACCGGGACTCTCGTTCATATCGGAATCCTCCTTCTGCAAAAATTACCGCTCCTGTTTCATTGGCGCGGCCGCCGGAAATGCCGAAACACTCCGCCGCCGCTTTTCCTTCAGCTACATCCGCATAATATGGCACCGGAAGCACCGTTTTTCAAGCGGAAATTCCCGATAACACACGATTTTCACAGAATGAAAACGCCCCCGGAATCGGGGGCTGTTTCCGGGCGGAAATCAACGGAAGAGCTTGATCAGCATCGGAGCTTTCAGCGGGAGCCGTTCGAAAACGAGCCGGCCGCCGTCGCGCTTATACTCCACGTCGAAACTTTCGCCGGTCATCAGGTTGATGCCGACCGCCGGCTGCCGGCCGAAGGTTTCCAGCCCTTCGGCCGCGAAGCTCACCGCCCGGTTGTTGAACTCCCCGGAGTAAGGAAGCATCGACCAGAGCGCGATCAGCCGTTCATCCGGCGTTTCCGGATTGCGGAACGCATAGAGGCGCACGCCGTTCGCGGCTTCGAGCTTTGTCTTGTCCCAGTCGCGGATCAGTTCGGAGCGTTTCATGCTGCGGTGGAGCGGCGCATCGGTCACGGTCAGTTTCGCCTGCGGATCGGGTTCGGCCCCGGCAAACAGCGAATTGATGCGCTGCACCGCGTAAAACGCCGGCTTGCGGCTGAAGTCGCTGCGGAGCAGTCCGAAATTGGCTTCCTCCCCGGATTCCTGGCTGTCGTAGTCGTCGATGAAGTCGTACTGACAGGTGACTTCGATCGGCAGCGCAAGGCTTTCGATGAAACGGCGGATCAGGTACTCCGCCTGCGCCTGCTCGGAAAAACCGGCGTACTGGCGGCCCTCGACCTTCCCGTTGAACCAGAAGCTCGTGAAACCGAACTCGGTGACCCAGAGCTGCCGGTCGCGCCCGGTCTTTTTAAAGTGCTCCTTGTAGGAGCGGACCAGTCCGGCGAAGGTGTGTTCCCGGTCGCCGATCCGGATGCCGTCGCGCTTCTCGAAGCCCCAGCCGAACGGAACCGTTTCGGGCGGCATCGAAAATGTGTAGGGATGTTCGACCACGCCGTCGAGGTTCGGAGTCACGTCCAGCGTCAAGTAGTGGAAGTTGGTCGGGGCGCAGGCGCCAAGCCCGATCGCGGTGGCTTCGGGATAGAGCCGCTTGAGATGGTCGGTGACCGCGTTGGTGTAGTTGAGATGCTCCCTGACCCAGCGGGAGATGGAGCCGTCTTTCGCCTCGTAGCCGTTCCAGCTGCCCGGATACTTCCTGCGCCACTCGCCGAAATTGTGCGGTTCATTGCCCACTTCATAGATTTTCACATAGTCGCGGGTGTCGCGGACCAGCACTTCGACTTTGTTCAGGTGCTGTTCGACGGTCTGGTTGGCGCGCAGCTCGAATTCGAGGATCATTTCAATCCCCCTTTCCTTCGCCTCCCGGAGCACATTTTTGCCGTGGTCGTCGACGGCGAGATAACGCCCGTCGCTGCCGGTTGCGTAACCGACGCCGTCCCGGATGTATTTGAAACCGCACGCTTCAATCTCGTCGAGGATGCGCCGGTAGTCGTACCACCCCTTGAAGGCTCCGGCGGGCTTCGCGGCGTATTTGAAGTGCACGCAGGTGCCGAACCGGGATTTTGCGATCTCCCGGCTGGAGCGGGGAGCGCCGAGATTCACGGAACCGGCCTGCATTCCGGCCAGTTGCGAGGAGAAGGCAAGCCGTTCACCGTCCCCTTCCAGTTCAAGCCTGAACCTGTAACAATTACGCGGATTGATGCCGGCGATGAAATCCGGCCGGTACGCGAGAATTTGTTTGCCGTGCTTCGCATCAAGCTCATACCGCTGCACGGCGTCGCGTCCGGGACGGGGCATCGTGACGGTCAACAGCGCATTCCGTTCCTCTTGCGGTTCGGCGGTGATCACCAGCAGCGCACCGCCGGGCTGTTCAATCCAGCGGCCGTCCACCGTCCAGCCGCAGCCGCTTTTCTGAAACGGTTCGGCCCTGAAGGCTTTCGGTGCGGCCTCGTCGTCGAGTTTCGCCGAAAAGCCGCTGACCAGCACATTCCCTGAGAGCGGCAGCGATCCGTGCCGGTCCACCATCAGAGACAAAGAGCGCAGCGGCAGTTTCGGCTGCGGCGCGGAGGGATTCCGGCCTCCCCACGCGGAGTGCCATTTGCCGACGACCGGAATCTCATAGACGCTTTCCCCGCCGCCCCGGACCGTGCGGGCATGGCTCTGGAACCAGCGGCCGTCGGCATCCAGAAGCCGGCAGCGGATCGAGACATCCTGTTCCGGCTTCAGGGTGAAGGAATAGCTCCGCGCCGTCCCGACCGAGAGGCGTCCGGGGTGCAGCGTCACATAGTTACCGCCGCCGGTGAAATCATATCCCAGTTTCAACCCCTCGGGAGAATCGACAAGCGACACTTTCGCCCCCTTGAATTCAGCGCCGTTGCCGCAGCCCCATGCGGAAGCGTTGCGGCACGAATCAAGCCGCAGCGTCACTTCCGCCGACGCCGCCAGAGTCAGAAAACAGGCCGCCAAGGCGAGCCGCCGGAATAAAATCATAACAATCATCGGTCACTCCTTATGTTCAAAACAATTCAACGGCAGACAGGTTCTCTTTTCTTTGTTCAGCAGACCATGCTTCTCAGCGTGACGGAAGCCAGATTCGGTTCCAAGTCGGAATTTTCAATGAAAAGCAGGCGGTCGCCCGCCGCGTTGAGTTGCGGATGGGGATGCCGATACTGCACCGCCGAATCCGAATGGATCGTCTTGACGATCTCTTTCGTCCCCGCGCGGCTGTCGATGCGGATGATATCCATTTCACCCGGCGTCCGGCGCTTCGCGGCGCCCCACCACATCGTATCCATTGCAAATACCGTTCCGGAAGCATTGCACGAGCAGTGCCAGTAATCGTCGCAATCCAGTGCGGCATATCCGCTCCCGTCCGTCCGCATCGTCAGCAGCGCGCCCGGCAGCCTGCTGACCGGGTAACGCACTGCGCAGACGGTATCGCCGCCGGTCATCTCATGCCCGATGCACTCCAGCAAGGTCCCGTCGGGCGCGGTCTCGTGACGGTGCAGCACCTGCCGCTCGCCGGTCCGCCAGTTCAACCGGTTCAGCCGGTCGGAAATTCCCTCGGTCTTTCCCTCGTGGGCGAAAAGCAGCCACTCCGAATCGCCGATGAACTGAAAATGAGCTGCATGGAATCCGTGAAATTCACAGGCGCCGACTTCGGCAAAGGTCGCCGCGTCGAATACGGTGACGCCCACCCGCTCCTGTACGGCCGCCCCGAAGCGGCAGGAGCCGTAAACCAGATATCTCCCGTTCCGCGAAAGATTGCCGGACACCATGATCCGCTCCGGCTCGAAGCCCCCTCGGACTTCCACGGCTTCTCCGGTGTCGACCGACACCGTAAACAGCTTTCCCGGAAACGGCACGACCATCAGCCGCCGCTCCGGAATCAGCACCGACCACAGCAGCAGTTCACTCAGCAGCTCCCGCCTGATCCCCCGCCAGTTCACCAGTTCGAATTCGGCGGTCATGCACTCCCGCCGCGGCGACCAGGTGTGGAGCCACGCCCGGCTGAAATCCGGCAGCGCGGAGAAAAACACGAAATACTCCTCCTGCTTTCCCCACGGCGAAGAGGTGTAGTAGGGCAGAAACACCATGCGCCCGGCAATCCGGATACGCTGTTCAAGCCAGTTTGAAGAAACCATCTTCATCGAAATCTTCTCCATTGTCTTTTCTGAAATCAGTTGTCTTTGGCCGCGGTCCACTTGGTTCCGTCGATGGTCCAGCGGTTGTCGTTCTCGAATTTGTTGTAGAGAATCCCTTTGGAATAGAGGCCGTTGTAAAGGTGGTTGGGACTCCCTACCGCCGCGACATGCCCGTCAAGCCACACCACGTTGGCGCGGCCGTCATGGCGGGTGAACGCAAGCGGATTACTCGTGTCATGCCAGCTCAAAGCGTAATAATACCCGGTCTGCGCATACGTCCCGGTGGTGAGGTTCGGCGAAACCGCCGCCCCGATCAGGCCGATGGTGGTGGCCGGAGTGCGCACCCTTGATATCTTCTTGAATGGAAGATGCTGGTTGTTGTAGCCGTAACTGATGCGGCGGTTCTCAAAAAGCTGCTGCTTGGCTTCTCCCAGCATTCTGATCCGGTCGAGCGGGCACCAGTAGATTTCACTGCGTTTGTTGCCGTCCTCATTGGGGAGGCGGGTGATCAGGTCGGATATCGCATAATGCCAGTTGCCGTTGAGATCGCGCCCCCCGTCCGCCCGCCGGAAAGAGATGAAATTGTCGTTGTTCTCGTTCACGTAGAGCATCATGCCCGTGCCGAGCTGCTTGAGATTGCCGGTGCAGGTGATGAACTGCGCCCGGCTGCGCGCCTTGTTCAGCGCCGGCAGCAGCATCGATGCCAGGATCGCGATGATCGCTATCACCACGAGCAATTCAATAAGGGTGAATGAGATGACTCGACTTTCTTTCCGGCTGCCCTTGATCGCGGACGGCTTTGCGAATGCGTGTGCGTGTTTCATGATGGCTCCTTTCAGTTGGTGTTCAGGTCGCGGATGGATTTGCGTTCCACCAGTTTGGGTTCATCGCGCAGGTGGAAAAAAGGAATTTCACGCTTCAGAACCCGGTCCAGTCCGGCGAGGATTCCGGAAACGGTTCCGGCATATCCGCTCATGGAGCCGATACAGGTCAACGGCGGATTCAGGTAACCGGCCTGCGTGACATTATCATGGGCGATCACGCTCACATCGTCCGGGATGCGGAGGCCGTGGTCGCTGAATACTTTGTAAACCTCAAGCGCGGCGGCGGCCGACTGCAGGAAAAGCGCGGTGAAGTCAAGCCCATGCTCCTTCAGGTGGCGGTCGAGCGCCCGGTAACTGATGCCGTCGGTGTTGCCGCCCGGCGCCGGCGGGGAAGAGATCACGGCCACCTCCGCGCCGCTGTAACGGGCGAAGTCGAGGAAGCCGCGCAGCCGGGCGTCCGAAGTGTCCGCCTCCGGTTCGGTCAGCAGCAGCGCGAGCTTGCGGTGCCCCGCTGAAATCAGACGCGACGCGGCCAGAGCGCCGCCGGAATGGGCCTGCCCGCTGGCCATCGACAGCCCGAGGTCGCCGATTTCACGCAGCAGCACCGCCGGGATGCGCCATGAAAAAATGATCTCCAGGTCATGCGGCAGCAGCGGCCCGGCGGGAGGCGTCACAATCACCGCGTCGTAGGATTCGACCCGGATATTGCGGAAAAACTGTTCATCATAATTCAGGTTGACGGTATCGACCTTGAAGCGGGCGCCGTCCGCCTGCCGGCGGAATTCACTCTCCAGCTCCCGGTAGTTCGGGCTGGGCCACGCCGGAAAGATCAGCAGATAACGCCGCACTTTCTCCGCCGAATTATCCCGGACATACCAGCCGGAGCCGGGACGGCGTACCAGCAGCCCGTCAGCAGCCAGTTCGTTGAGGACCTGTTCGACGGTACGCTGGCTGGTGGTGTATTCCTCCATCAGCTTGCGTACGGTATCGAGGCGGCTGCCGCCGGGAAGCTGCCTGCACCGCTCCCGAAGTTCCCGCGCCATCCGTTGCCTGGGGGGCAGATTCATCTGAAAGACTCCTGATATTCGATTATGCATTCATTTGTATTCATACATATTATGGCAAATGTACACGGTCGTTCCAAAAAATGTGCACGGTTTTTCGGAAATAACCAAAAAATACTATGCGTAAGTTATCATGATGGAAAGCGCAGCACCATTGGTTTCGTCATTCAAAGAAAAATTGATTTTTTTCAGTCAAGGGGTTGACTAAACGTTGGAACTTTGCTATAATTATAGTGGAATCCCAAAAACATTTTTCCGGCGATCAGTTTTTTTATTCATTCCGCAATGATCCGGCCGGAGAGGATGTCGATGATTCAGTCAAAGGGTTGACTGACGCAAGGCAAGTCCGGGAAGAGCCGGCGGAAAGGGTGATGTGAGCAGTCTGCGTGATATTGCGAATGCATTGGATCTCTCGGTTTCGATGGTCTCGAAGGTCCTCAGCGGCCGGATGGGGACCAGCGGGGCGCCGGCGGAAACCGTCCGCGCGATCCGGGCTAAAGCCGCGGAACTGAACTATCACAAAAACGTTTCGGCGGCGGCTTTGGCGGCTGGCAAGAGCCATACGGTCGGCATCCTGATCCATTACCTGAGCCGTATCGGTGACTTGCCCACACGCGAAGAGATCGTCGCCGGACAATTCGGCATCGCCAGCAGCAGCCTTGTCGAGCATGTGATTTCTGGCATTTGCGACGGATTGATCGCCCACCAGATGCGTACCGTGCTCGGTTTTTTCAGCACTCCCGCCACATTTGAGCGGTTGCTTCCCTGCTGCAACCGTTCTGAACTGGATGGGATCATCGTCGTGGATGCCAATGAGCAGCTGATGCAGCAGTTGTTGGAGCACAACAGCGACGGATTGCCGATCGTGACGGTGCATGAACGCCGCAATTATCCCGAGCTTCCGCGCGTCAGTTGCGATCAGCCGGCGGTCGGGGAACTGGCCACGCGCCAGTTGCTCGAAGCCGGCTGCCGCCGGATCATGTACATCGGTCACTTTCAGGATCGTTACGACGGATATTGCCGGGCTCTTGCCGCCGCCGGATTTGATGTGGATCCGGCGCTTGTGTTCCGTGAGCGGATCTACTACCGGCATCAGGCTTGGGAATTATGGGAGAAGCTGGGAAGCGGATTTCCCCGGCAGATTGACGGAGTGGTTGCCCAAAGTGACGAACTGGCGCTCGGTACGCTGCAATTTCTGCAGCGGAATGGATTCCGGGTGCCGCAGCAGGTCAAAATCATCGGCGTCGACAACTCGCCGTTTTGCGGTTTGTTGGAAACTCCGTTGAGTTCCGTCGATCAGAATATCTATGAAGTCGGATTGACCGCTTCCCGGCAGCTGATGAAGCTGATCCGTGGTGAAGAGATCGGAAACGTGTTGATTGCGCCGATGCTCGCGGTCCGGGCTTCAAGTTCGGATTCAAACGATATCACGATAAAACCTTAAAGCGGGGAGTTGTCCATGAAAGTCCGGATTCCACATGCATCATCATATCAATTCAGGTTCACGTTGATCAATCTTCTGGGGGTAATTTGTCGTTGTCTGACAGCGGAAGGCAGGGAGCGGCGGACTATTTATCCCGCTGGGGAGCTCTGCTCCCCCGGCCCCTTGTTCCTGCTCAGCGTAAAAGAGAGGAGGGCGCGGGAGAGAAAGCGGCGGTTTGTGCCGCGTCTCTCTCCGTACCAAATCTTTTCAGCATTTACTTCACTCCTCCGCCAATGCTCTGCAAGCGGCAAGTCGGAGCAAAAACGTGACTCTGCACTTCCGCAGACAACTTCACGTTATTGCGGATCTTCCTCCCCCGCCGGCCGACCGCTGCTCCGCCTGTCGACCGCCCCGTTCACGCTCCCCGCATTCGGCCGTTTAAGGCCATTTACCCTTATTGAGCTGCTCGTGGTTGCCGCAATTATCGCAATTCTTGCCGCGCTGCTGTTTCCGGCACTGACCAAGGCGCGGATGAGCGGTTATACGATTCGCTGTACCGCTAATCTCAAGCAAATCGGGGCATGGGGGTTGATGTATACTTCCGATTGGAGAGAAGTGCTTCCGACACAGGGGGATTCCGCCGGCTATCCGGAGATATCCGGCACGGGGTGGTCCGCCAAAATGAAATCTTCGCTGGCTTACGACCACAAAAAGACCGGGGAAAGCTCCGCGATGGCTTGTCCGCAAATCTACACGATGCTGAAGCTGCGCAGCGGAGAGCTCTGCACTTACGGTCTCAACGGCAATCTGGGCGGGGCGAAGGATAAGAAAAATCCGACTGTTCCGAAAGCCGGACGGCTGACCAGCCGGGTGTTCTGGTTCGGAGACGCGCGGGTTGCCGATCAGGGGGCGGCCAAGGGGTTTTCCTTCGCCGCCGCTTTGAAGATCAACTACAACGCGGATAATGACACCAACCGTCCTTGGCCGTGGCAGATGGAGCGGAAGCTGAATCCCACCTCCGGCCACAACGGAACCGTCCGGGCCAATTTCGCTTACGGGGACGGTCATGTTGACGGAGTGCGGATGGTGGAATTTCAGAGCTATGGCGATGCCGACAAAAAAGCGTTCCTCGGCACCCGCTGAGCGCGGGGACGACACGGAACTCAATCAATATGGAGGAAAATCATGATTCGAAACAGATGGTTCAACAAAGGCGTGCTGGCCGCCGTATTGCTGGTGCTGGGGGCTGGTGTGCCGCTTGCAGCCGCCCCGGTGGTCATCCTGAAACTGGACGATTTCACCTGCAGGCGTCCCGGGCGGAGGCCGGTTTTTCCTGCGGCCTGGCTTCCGGTGCACGAATATCTGACCGGCAAGAATATCAAATACAGCATCGGCGTTCATTGTGAGATGTTCGAGGAGAATCACCCGCAGACACTCGACTGGATGAAGGAACAGCTTGCCGCCGGGCGGGTCGAATTCTGGTGTCACGGCTACCGCGCGGCCCGCAATAAGCTCGCCGACGGCAAATTGGAGCCGGGGGAATTCGAACGCAGTTTCGAGGAACAGAAAGCCATCCTTGAAAAGTGCCGCGATCTGTCGCAGGCCGCGCTCGGCCGTCCGTTCCGGGCTTTCGGCCCGCATTGGAGCAACACCACGTCCGACACCGCCCGCGCCCTTGCCGCCGTGCCGGAATTCAGGTTCTGGCTCTACGGGCCGGCTGATCCGGCGGAATCGGGCGGCCTCTACAGTTTTCCGCGGTATCTGGCACTGGAGTACAAGACCTTTATTCCGAATCTGGAACAGTTCAAGAAGCAGTGGGAGAGCCGCGGCAGGAACAAGGAGGCGGTCGTTCTTCAGGGGCATCCGAAATCGTGGATGTGGGAAAAGGGGCAGCCGCGTTTCGCGGAGTTCAAAAAGATCATCGAGTTCCTGGAGTCCGAAGGCTGTACCTTTTCCACTCCGAGCGAATACTGCGAAACGAAAGTAGTGAAACCATGATGAGATCCATGCTGTTTTCCGCCGCAATTGCTGTCCTGCTCTCTGCAAATGGAGCGGAGGCCGTGCGCTCCGTACTTTATCCGGCAGACTGGAAGCCGGGATTTGCGGATGCGGAGGGCAACTGGCTGCCGGATTTTTCCTATGCCGGTTATCATCAGGGACGCAAAACGCTTCCTGCCTCTCACAAAATCTTCGCTGATGTGACGCGCCCCCCGTATCTGGCTGATCCGACCGGCATCCGGGAGGCTGCCGCCGCAGTCCAGAAGGCGCTTGACGAAGCGGGCAGGGCGGGCGGAGGCGTGGTTTACCTGCCTCCGGGCACCTATCGGCTGAAATTTCCGGAGGGGGCGGACGCGGCATTGCGCATCCGCCATTCAAAGGTGATTCTGCGCGGTGCGGGGCCGGAAAAGACCCGGCTGTTTCTGGATGAAACCGAATCGCGCGGCAAGAACATGATCCTGGTCCGCCCGGATGCCGATATCTGGTGGTTCAGCGAGCAGCCGCAATTCACAACGGTCACCGCCGACCTGCTGCGTCCTACCCGCGATATTCCGGTGGCTTCGACGGAAGGATTCAGGGCCGGGGACACCGTGCTTTTGCGCAACACCGTGACCGAGGAATTCATCGCCGAACACGGCATGACCGGCAAATGGCATCCCGGCGACAGGCAGTTGCGCGGCGTACTGTTGCCGCGCCGGATCACGGCGGTCGACGCAGCGAAAAAAGTGATCCGCCTCGACGCACCGACTTTCTACGAGATGAAGGTCCGTGACCGGACCCGCCTGTCGAAGATTGCCGACCGCAGCTTGCAGGAAGTCGGCGTGGAGGAGCTTTCACTCGGCATGCGGGAAAATCCGGAGATTCCGGACTGGACCGCCCGCGACCCGGTTGACACTGCTTTCACCAAACCGGAAAACGGCGCCTACCACATCCATGCTTCCGCCGCGTTACGGTTCATGTACTGCGAAAACGGCTTCATCCGCCATGTCAACAGCTATAGGCCGGAGGGAAACCGGAAAATCCATATTCATTCCAACGGCATCCGTCTCGATTATTCGCGGCAGATCACCGTGACCGGTTGCGACTGGCACAATCCGCAATACCGCGGGGGTGGCGGCAACGGCTATCTTTATACGTTGAACTGCAACGATTCGGTGATCCGGGACAGTTCCGCGACCAACGGACGGCATAATTTCGATTTCCAGAATATGCATACCGCCGGCAATGTCGTCTACAACTGCACGATCCGGGATGGCGCGATCCCTTCTGATTTCCACATGTACCTCTCCACCGGCAACCTGATCGACTCCGTTACCTGCGACGGCGACTACTGGGAATGCCGGTTCCGCCCCTACGGCGGCAAAGTGATGCACGGCCAGGGCGGAGCGGGCAACGTTTTCTGGAATCTCCGGGGCGAGCGGTATCCCGCGAACCGGAAATTCATCGTCGATTCGCAGCAGGCCCGGCGCGGTATGGTCATCGGGACCGGCGGCTCTGCATTCAAGGCATCCTGGAAAAGCTCCGGGCTCAGGGAACTGATCGGCCGGGGCGACAGGCTCGAACCGCAGTCGCTGTGGCTTGATCAGGTCAACCGCCGCGATCAGCGCGAAGCCGCCGAAGATCGGAAAAAACAATAAACGCGGTATGCAGGACGGGAAGATATTCCCGGCGCACACCGCGTCTGCAGCAAGTTCAGAAAGTTTCGGCGATGTAGTCGACCGCGTTGCGGAAGAAAGCGACGCCGTCGCCCTCCTCGGCCACCTTTCCGGCGGCTTTGTCGGCGGTCCAGGTCGGCGAATTGTACGGCGACAGGAACGCCTCCGGGTGCGGCATCAGGCCGAAGATGCGGCCGGTGGGATCGCAGATGCCCGCGATCGAATTCAGAGAGCCGTTGGGATTGGCCGGGAATTCGGTCGCCAACGTGCCGTCGTCATTCACATAGCGGACCGCCGCGAGGTGCTTCGCCTCGATTTCGGCCAGTACCGCCGGATCGGCGACGAACTTGCCTTCGCCGTGGCGCAGCGGCAGCCGGACGGTTTCCATATTGCGGGTGAACACGCACGGCGAAGCCGGATCGGCCTTCAGCGTGCACCAGTCATCACGGAAAACGCCGCTGTCGTTGTGGGCCAGCGCGACGGTCTGGCTGAAGTAGTCGCCGTTGAGCGCCGGAACCATGCCGAGGCGGGTCAGGGTCTGGAAACCGTTGCAGATGCCCATCACCAGTTTGCCGTCGGCGACGAACTTCTCAAGCTGGTCGTGAAGCCGGAATTTGACCCGGTTCGCGAAAACCGTGCCGCTGCCGAGATGGTCCCCGAAGCTGAAGCCGCCGATGAAGACCAGGAATTGATACTCCTCAAGTTTGTGCCTGCCCGCGATCAGGTCGTTCAGGTGGACCTGTTCGGGAGCGGCGCCGACCAGCTTGCAGGCGGCGGCGGTTTCACGCTCGCAGTTCAGGCCGAAGCCGGTGATGACCAGAACCTTGATATCCGATTTTTTCATGTCTTATCCGTTGCTGTTTGATTTCATACACAGTATCTGTTCGAAAACTCCCGGGGGACGGCCCGGCTCTACGTGTGGTAATCCGCGTTGATTTTCACATATTCGTAGGAGATGTCGCTGGTCCAGACCCAGTATTCGGCGTCGCCTTCGTTCTGGTCGACAAGCACGGTGAATTCACGCTGTTTCACGATGCCGCACAGGGCGGATTCGGGAGTTCCCGCATCGCCGCCCTGCCGGACCACCGGCATGCCGTCGTAATAGATGTCGGTTTTATCCGGATCGAAAGTCGCGCCGGAATAACCCAGCGCCGCGACCACACGGCCCCAGTTCGGGTCGCCCCCGAACCAGGCGGTCTTGCAGAGCAGCGAATTGGCGACCGCTTCCGCGCAGAGCTTCGCATTCTCTTTGGAACGACTGTGGACGACCTTCACGGTCACGAATTTGGTCGCGCCTTCACCGTCCATCACCATGCGGCGGGCGAGGTCCTGCATCACCGTGAGCAGCGCTTCCTGAAAGAGCGCCGCCTCCGGAGTCCCCGCCTTGAGTTCTATGCCGGAAAGCCCGTTCGCCATTACGATGGTGGTGTCGTTGGTGCTCATGTCGCCGTCGACGGTAATCCGGTTGAAGGAATCCGCGACGTTCGCGCCGATCATGTCGCGCAGCAGCGCGTTGTCGGCTTTCACATCGGTGGTGATGTAGCAGAGCATGGTCGCATGCGGTACGGTCATGGCCGGATCGATCATGCCGGCGCCTTTGGTCATCGCGCCGATCGTGACGGTTTTACCGCCGATTTCAAGCTGCAGCGCGACCGATTTGGGCACGGTGTCGGTGGTCATGATCGCTTCGGCGGCGGTCGGGCCGCCTTTGTCGCTGAGGGCCGCCGCCGCGAGGTCGATGCCGCGCTCGATGGTGGCCATCGGCATCTGCACGCCGATCCGGCCGGTGCTGGAAACCGCGACTTCCTCCGGCTTGACGCCGAGCCGGACCGCGACCAGTTCGCAGGTGCGTTCGGCATTGGCGATGCCGGTCGCGCCGGTGCAGGCGTTGGCGTTGCCGCTGTTGATCGCGGCGGCGCGCAGGTATTCCGACTCCAGCACCCGTTTGCGGCAGACCTGAACCGGAGCCGCCGCGAAGGTGCAGCTGGTGAAGGCCCCGGCAAAATTGGCCGGCACGTCGGAGGCGATCATCGCGAAATCCGGTGCGCCGCTGCGTTTGAAACCGGCGGTGACTCCGGCGGCCCTGAAGCCGGGCACGGAGGTGACGGACCCGCCTTCGATCCAGTTGAACTTGCTCATTCGATCGCTCCTCCATAGGTAGCTTTGACGTTGATGGCGATGCCGCCGCGGGGCCTGAACCGGCCGATCACCTCGGCTTTGCGCGGCGCGCAGGTTTTGACCACCGCGTCGAGGATCGTGTTGACCGACTCCTCGTGAAAAGTGTTGGTGTTGCGGAAAGAATACAAATACAGCTTGAGCGACTTGCTCTCGATGCAGAGTTTGTCCGGCACATAGCGCAGGATGATATGGCCGAAGTCGGGCTGGCCGGTGACCGGGCAGAGCGAAGTGTATTCGGGGCAGTCGAATTCGATGATGTAGTCGCGGTCGGCATAGACATTCCGGAACGCTTCCAGCCGGGCTTCCTCCGGCCTGGTCGGATAGTTGCGTTCCGACGCCGACAGCAGCGTCAGGCCGTCGAAACGCTCTTTTGAACTTTTGTCCATATGGGTTTACCTGTGAAATTGGTGATGAAACAATACTTTGCCCTATAACATAGCACCGGTTCGGAGGGATTTCGACAGGAAAGCGAAAAAATGAAGAACTTTTTGCGCACTTCGCGCGGAAACTGCTTACCGGAGGCGGCCGTACGCATGGGGATTTTGCGATGAAAATGGAATTTTCCGGGCCGTCTGCGGGGCGGGAAATCCGGAATCCGCCTTTTTTTAAAGAATTGTGCTTTTTGACTCTTGCATTTTCCGGGCAGTAAAATTATATTGCAGCGTGTAACTGATTTTTTCGGTAATTGAAAAGCGTTCGTTTGACGTGAAATTTATCATGAAGGGTTGACCAAAGATGAGATTCGGTAAGAGTGTGTTGGCTGGCGCTGTTCTGGCGGTGATGATGATCGGCGGGTCGGTTTGCCAGGCGGCGCCCGGAGATCCGTGGATCATGAAACCGGTGGAGAAGCTCGGCCGGGGCATCGCCAATGTGGCGTTCGGTCCGCTCGAACTCCTGATGAAGGGGTGGGATGTGACCCAGGAGCAGGGCGGCATCGCCGGAGTCACTTACGGTCCGCTGAAGGGGGTCTGCTATGTGATCGCCCGTGAAGTGGTCGGCGTGGTCGATATCGTGACGTTCCCGTTCCCGTTGCCGGACTGCCCGGATGATCCGGCCGGATTCGGCGCCGGATACGGCCCGATCATGCGTCCGGCCTACGTGGTCGACATCAAGCACAATGCGTTCAACTTCGTGTACGACGAGAATTCGATCGTTTCGCAGAGCTACTGAGTTCCGCGGAACCGGAATCGTGTTTCAAATGTGTCCGCACCGGGTTGTTACCGGTGCGGACGTTTTGATTGCTGATCATAATTATTTTGACTGAGTGAGACTATGAGCTTTTCCTGTGGTTTTGTCGGTTTGCCGAATGTGGGCAAATCCACGTTGTTCAACGCGTTGTGCAAAGGCGGCGCGGAAGCCGCGAACTTCCCCTTCTGTACGATTGAGCCGAATACCGGCATTGTGCCGGTGCCGGACGAGCGGCTGCAGGTGTTGTCCGATCTGGAACACTCCGGGCGGATCGTGCCCTCCACGCTGAAGTTCATCGACATCGCCGGTCTGGTCAAGGGAGCGAGCCAGGGGCAGGGATTGGGCAACCAGTTCCTCGGCCATATCCGCAGCGTGGATGCGATTGCGCACGTGGTGCGTCTGTTCGACGATCCCGATGTGGTGCATGTCGACGCGGAGCCGGACCCGGTCAACGACCTTGAGGTGATCATGACCGAGCTGATGCTGGCCGATCTGGACGTGCTGGAAAAACGGCGCGACCGCGCCCACAAGCTGGCCCGTTCCAACGACGCCGACGCGAAGCTCGAATTTGAATTGGTCAAGGAGATGGCCGCACAGCTCGGCGAAGGGAAGATTCCGACTTACGACAAGGATAATCCGAAGGTCGCGGCTCTGGTCAAATCGTTCGAGCTGCTGACGCTGATGCCCGCTTTCGTCTGCGCGAATACCGACGAGGAGACTTTCAAGAATTTCGATGCGAATCCCAAGGCGAAGCATCTGGCGGAGTATGCTGCGCAGCACGGCCTTGAGGTGGTTCCGGTCTGCGCGAAGCTGGAGGATGAACTCGGCCAGCTCGAACCCGAGGATGCCGCGATGTTCATGGAGGAGATCGGGATCCGGGAGACCGGGCTGAACCGGGTGATCAAGACCGGTTACCGGCTGCTCGATTATATCACGTTCTTCACTGCCGGCCCGATGGAGTCGCGGGCCTGGACGGTTACGCGCGGCACTCCGGCGCCGCAGGCGGCCGGGAAGATCCATACCGATCTCTGCCGCGGCTTCATCCGGATGGAGACGGTTTCCTATGAGGACCTGGTCGCCGCGGGCGGCTGGACGAAGGCGCAGGCGGCCGGAAAACTGCGGATCGAGGGAAAAGATTACCTGATTCAGGACGGCGATGTGATTCATGTTCGTTTCTCGGTTTGAAAAACCGGAAAGATACGCTATATTAATCGGACCCGTGAAGTGGAGGGTGCGAGGATCGTATTGTGCGATCGCTCCGGTGCAGTGTATCAAACAAGGTTTATCGATAGGGAAACACAGATGGCGAAAAAGACCGGAAAACTGGTTTTTGAAGGCAAGGACAAAGAGCATTACGATGCTCTGATGCATGCCCGCGACATGATTCTGGGGCAGATGCAGTATCACGCTGAGGACGCTCTCGATTGCAGCAATGCCGACAAGCGCGGTGTGACGACCCATATGGCGGATGTCTCTTCGGATAATTCCCGTCATGAGATGGAGCTTCAGCTGCTCTCCGAAGAGGGCGATGTGCTCCGTTTGATCGAAGATGCGATCAAGCGTCTGGTCGACGGCGAGTACGGCAAATGCCAGGAGTGCGGCGAGCCGATTTCCGAAGGCCGTCTGGCGATTCGTCCTTATGCCGTCTATTGCGTGAAGTGCAAGGAGATGCACGAAAAGCAGGGATGGCATGTCCCCCGGTAATTGCTTCCGGCCGGTTGAAACCGGCTCCCCCCGCGAGCGCACCGTAATCGGTGCGGCTGTCGCGGCGGCGTGTACGATTCTGCTGCTCGACCAGTTGACCAAGGTCCTGGTCGAGCGCAATTTCATGCTGCATGAAAGCCGGGTGGTCATCGAGAATTTCTTCAATCTGTCCTATGTCCGGAATTACGGAGCCGCCTGGAGCATTCTGAGCGGCTACGGTTGGTTTCTGTTGCTGATCGCCGCACTGGTCACGGCGGCGGCGCTCTGGTTCTTCCGTTATTTGACCGAGGGATACCCGGAGCGTTACTTCGCGATCTTCATCATCCTCGGCGGAGTCGTCGGCAACTCCATTGACCGCATCTGGCGCGGCGCGGTGGTGGATTTCTTCGATCTGCACTACTATGAGGCTTACCACTGGCCGGTGTTCAACATCGCGGACATCGCGATCTGCGTCGGCGTCGGGATTTTCGTGCTTTCCAGCCTGTTGCGTCCTTCGCGCAAGGCGGCGGACGATCCGGGGGATCGTGCGTCGGAATGAGTGAGATCTGGTACGGAATGGGGTGTCTGCGGCGGGGAGTCGCCGCCTATTACACCTCTCCGGGACTGTGGAAATACGGCCTGATTCCGATCCTGATCCTGCTGGCGGCTTATCTGCTGGTGATGGCCGGGCTGATCGGCTGGGGCATTCCGTACCTGACCGACCTGCTGCTGCCGGACCCGGCGGCGTGGGGGGCCGCCCTGCGCTGGCTGGTTTACGTGGGGCGGGTCCTGATCTGGATTTCGATTCTGGCGGGCGCCACGCTCTGCTCTCTGCTGCTGCTGACCACGCTTTTTGAAGCGCTCGGCGCGATTTTCTTCGATGAACTGGTGATCCGGTTTGAGGAAAGAACCTATGGCGAACGCCTGCGCCCGCTCTCGTGGCGGGAGAATTTCCGTTATCTGGGGCAGTCGCTGTCGTACTCGTGCGGCACGGCGGTGTGGGCGTTGCTGCTGCTGATCCCGCCTCTGCTGATCCCGGTGGCCGGTTTGATTCCGGCAGTGGCGGTGGTGGGATACCGGTTCGGCCTGAGTTATGCGTTCAGCAGTGCTTTTGCACGCCGGATCGATGTGCGTGAGGTCCGCCGCCGCGCCCGGCTGCATCGGGCGGCCGTGGTCGGTTTCGGCGGGCTTTCCTATCTGTTGCTGCTGATTCCGTTCGCGGCGGTGTTTCTGCTCCCCGGCTTCGCGCTCGGCGGCTCGATCTTCTTTCACGAGCGGCTGCGGGACACATCTTTGCCGGAGTTCTGAAAATACGAGTTCCGACTGCACTGTCTTTGCTTTTCTCTGTCCGGGTTTTCATCGCATTTTATCGTATTTTCTTTGCAGGATGTACGAAAAGTGATAGATAAAATCACACCTGTCCTAACAAACTTTTGAAGGGGTGAAAAAAGTGGAGCCAACTTGTCCGTAATAGTATATTACGGTTGCC
>ENA-UEQM01000019-UEQM01000019.1-human-gut-metagenome-genome-assembly--contig:-NODE-19-length-100473-cov-11.635464_pt1 | contig 100473 bp, 68 predicted proteins | sample MGYA00242948_ERZ507948 | MGnify/ENA primary metagenome ERZ507948 (study PRJEB26167, sample SAMN06115440) | human gut metagenome | host: Homo sapiens | place: China:Hubei | collected 2015-07-28... | reverse complement strand
ATTTGAATACCTCGTTGGTTCTGATAATAAAATAGCAGCAATTTATCATTTTACAAAAAATTAACTAGCGCGTATGGGCGAAGCGCCCTGCTACCGGTGCCTGATTGCAAATCAGGCCGCGTAGCGCACAAGGTCTGCAAACCGCAGGGTTGCAGACCCGCCTGCCGCGAAAGCGGCATGGCTTTCCGGGGCATTCCCCGAAAATGCGGAAATGCAGCTTGCAATTCCGAAATCTTCCGATATGTTGAAAGAAAGTGCAACTTAGAGCTTATCCCTGAATAAACTCTTAGCCGGGAGGAAATTTCATGCTGATCCGACTGACCGCATCCGACGACATCGCCGCCGCCATCGATTCCGCCCTGATCGACGAACCGCTGGAACTGGAACTTGCTTCCGGAGTTTACCGCCTCGACCGCCCTCTGGTGATTCCCGCTTCCCGCCGCGGCCTGACGGTGCGCGGCGCGGCGGACGGCAGCACGGTTCTGGATGGCGGCTGCCGCCTCACCGGCTGGGTCAGGGACAGGATCAACGGACGTGCCGCCTGGCGCGCCGCCGTGCCGGAACAGGCGGTTTCCGACGGCACGGTCAACCAGTTTTTCGCGGATGGAATCCGCCAGAAACGGAGCCGGTGGCCGGAAAACGGCGACCTGACGCCGGCTGAAACCTTTCCGGCTTCGGAGGGGCGGCTTTTCGTGCCGACCCGCAGCTTCCGGGTGAAAGCCGGTGATTTCGATCCGGCGTGGAGCGAACCAGCCGGAATCGAAACGGTGCTGTTCACCAAATGGGTGGAATCGCGGCTGCCGGTGGAGAGCTTCGACGCGCGGGAAAACGTTCTCGCCTTCCGCCGTTACTCCCGCTTTCCGGCCGATCCGGAATACGCCCGGTTCCACTTTGAAAACGTGAAGGAGGCGCTCCGCAGGCCGGGCGAATACTGGTTCGACCGCACCGCCCGGCAGCTCTGGTGGATTCCGCCGGAGGGCGTGGAGCCGGACAGCGCCGATACGGTCGTCCCGGCGGTCGGCGCGCTGCTGGCGCTGGACGGCGGCGGCGAAGCGTGCGAACCGGGCCTGCTCTCCGGCGTCCGGCTGGAAAACCTGACGTTCCGCTACGGCGGCGCCGGTTTCTCCCGCAGCGGCTCCTGCTACGACCTCGGCGACGGGCGGCTCGCGGATTGGAGCAACACCTTCCACCGTGCCGACCAGTCCCCGTTCGACGGCCTCGACGCCGCCAACGCGGGACAGGCGGCGGTGCAGTTCCCGGCGGTGCTGATGGCGCGCGGAGTGCGCAATGCGGAGCTTTCCGGTTGCGTGATCGAACACTGCGGCTGGTACGGGCTCAACATCGGTCCGGGTTCCTCGGACATCGCCGTCCGGCGCTGCCGCTTTTCCGACCTCGGCGGCGGCGGAATCGTGATCTCCGGCGCGCCCTCCGCCGACACCGTCCGGCGGCGCACCGGGCGCGTCACGGTCGCCGACTGCGAAATCGCCCATGCGGGCCGCCTTCAGCACAGCGCCGCCGGAATCCTGATCGGGCACGCCTTCGGCAACCTGATCGAACACAACCACATCCACGACCTCTACTACACCGGGATCTCCTGCGGCTGGAGCTGGGGCTACGCCGAGCAGGCCGCCCGCGAAAACCGGATCGGCTTCAACCACATCCACCACCTCGGCCAACAGCTGCTCTGCGACATGGGCGGCGTCTATCTGCTCGGCATCCAGCCCGGCACCCGGGTTTACAACAACCTGATCCACGACGTAAGCTGCCGCTTTTACGGCGGCTGGGCGCTCTACACCGACGAAGGTTCGGCGCACATGGTGCTGGAGCGCAATGTCTGCTTCAACTGCACCCGCGACGGCTACCACCAGCACTACGGGCGCGAGAATATCGTGCGTTACAACATCTTCGCATTCAACGCGAACTCCGCCCTCGCGATCACTTCAGGGAATGACCGCCGCGAACGCTATGAACTGCCGGGAACGAACTACCGGAACAACCTGAACCTGCTCGGCAATGTGTTTCTGCAGGCGCCGGGGCATCCGTTTTTCCGGGCGGCGGCTCCGCTCGCGGTCGATCCGGAGCAGTTCTCCTCCGACTGCAACTTTTTCCACGGCGGCAGCCGCCGGAAGTTCGCCCAAGTGGGGGAGGCCTTTCTCACCTGCTCCGAATGGCGCGCCAGAGGCTTCGACCGCCACTCGAAATTTCTCGATCCCGGCTTCGTGTCGCCGGAAAAGCGCGATTTCCATCTGAAACCGGATTCCGCGCTGCGCCGGGAGTTCTTCCCCGACCCCGCCGAAACAATTGACCAGGCCGGAATACGCTCCGGGAAAACCGTCTGAACTTTGTCCGTATCCGCAACGGTTTTCACTCCGAAAAACAACCGTTGCGGAAAAAATACGGATTTTTTTCCCCTTCCCGTCCGATTTTCATTTGAAATCACCCCCGATTGTACTATTCTAAATGCAGATGCAGTGGGGTGCATTCAACTTTCAACGAATGGAGGGGGAACTGATGATCGAAAACATCGGTGAATTTCTTGCCAACAGCAGCAATATTTACCTGTTTCTCGCCATTTTCGGCAGCGTGATTTTCATTCTGCAATTCATCCTCAGCCTGGCCGGACTGCATGGCGAAACGGATTTCGACGCCGACTTTCAGGTCGATGCGCACGATGTATCGGACATTCACGGCCTGAACTTCTTCTCGATCAAAAGCATCGTCGCTTTCATCACCTTCTTCGGCTGGGCCGGCTATTTCTTCGCCGACCGCGGCTGGGGCGGGCTGGGCATCGCCTTCCTCTCCGGCGCCGTGATGATGGCACTGACTTCACTGGTGCTCTGGCTGCTGCTCAAAATGCAGCAGTCCGGCAATGTCAGCACGCAGGATATGATCGGCAGACGCGGCGTGGTCTACCTGACGCTTCCCGCCGAACGCGGTCCGGGCGGCCTTGTGACGGTCACCCTCCCCGACCGGACCCGGCAGATCAGCGCCCGCAGCGATGAAGAACTGAAAACGGGAACCGAAGTGGTGATCGAAAGCGATCTGGGCGGCGGCCTGTTCCTCGTCCGGCGCCTCGATTGAATCCATCCGATTTCACAACCTTTTTTTCCACAACCCAACAACCAAATAGGAGATAACCCAACATGATTATTGCCGTTCTTGGCGCCCTGGCAGCCTTTGTACTGCTGATGATCTTCATCTCGGTGGTCACCTGGTACCGCAAGTGTCCGTCCGACCGGATCATGATCATCTACGGTAAAACCGGCGGCAACCAGGCGGCGCGCTGCATCCACGGCGGCGCCAAATTCGTATGGCCGATCATTCAGGACTACGGCTACATTTCGCTGCGCCCGCTGCAGATTCCGGTGAACCTCGACAACGCCCTCTGCAAACAGAACATCCGCATCAACGTGCCGTCGATCTTCACCGTCGGCGTCAGCACCAGCCCGGAAATCATGGGCAACGCCGCCGAACGTCTGTTCGGCCAGACCCCGGAAGCGATCGCGGAGCTCGCCAAGGACATCATCTTCGGCCAGTTGCGCCTGGTCATCGCGTCGATGCTGATCGAAGAGATCAACGCCGACCGTGAAACCTTCCTGCGCGCCGTCGAAGCCAACGTGGCCGAAGAGCTCAAAAAGCTCGGCCTCGAACTCCTGAACGTGAACATCACCGACATCACCGACGAATCCGGCTACATCGCCGCGATCGGACAGCGCGCCGCCGCCGGAGCCATCAACAAGGCCCGCGTCGACGTGGCCGAAGAACAGCGCAAGGGAAGCATCGGTTCCGCCGAGGCCAAGAAGCTCGAACGCATCGCCGTGTCGCAGGCTGAAGCAGAAGCCGCGTCAGGCGAAGCGAACGCCGAGCGCGACCGCCGTATCGCGGTCAAGCACGCCGAAGCGACCGCCGCTTCCGGCGAAGCCGAAGCCGAACGCGACCAGCGCATCGCGGTGAAAAAGGCCGAAGCAGAAGCCGCCGCCGGTGAAGCGAACGCCGAGCGCGACCGCCGTATCGCGGTCAAACAGGCGGATTCGACCGCAACGCAGGGTGAGAACGTCTCCATGATCGAAATCGCCCAGTCCAACGCGACCCGTCAGGAGCAGGAAGCCGAAGCCTACCGGCGCGCCGAAGCCGCCCGCAAAATCGCGGCCGCCCAGATCGAAAAGGCGCAGTTCGAAGCCGAGGCAGAAGCCCAGATCTCCCGCGCCAAGATGGAGATGGAGCGCCAGAATGCCGAAGTGATCGTCCCGGCCGAAATCAACAAGCGCCAGGTCGAAATCGCCGCCGACGCCGAAGCCGAAAAAATCCGCCGCGAAGCCAAAGGCGCCGCCGACGCGATCTACGCCAAGCTCGAAGCCCAGGCGCGAGGCAACTTTGAAATCCTCAAGGCCAAGGGCGAAGGGTACAAGGCGATCATCGAAGCCTGCGAAAACGACTCCAATGCGGCCAGCAAGATGCTGCTGATCGAAAAACTTCAGGAGATCGTATCGCTGCAGACCGAAGCGATCAAGGGCATCAAGATCGACAAGGTCACCGTCTGGGACGGCGGCAACAAGGGCGCGGACGGCAAGACCACGACCGCGAACTTCCTCTCCGGCATGCTGCAGAGCCTGCCTCCGCTGCACGACGTCGCCGGCATGGCCGGCCTCGACCTGCCCGACTATCTCGGCAAGGTCAAGACCGACAAGCGCGACGAACAGGCTGCTCCCGCCGCCGAATAACGCCGACCGGGGACGCCGGATATTCGGTTGCCGAATATCCGGCGTTTTTCATTTCTCCGGCACGTTTTCCCCCTCAGGCGGCTTGACACCGGCGGGAAAACGTGGTAAATTCCAGCACAGTGTTCCATTCTAACAAGGTAGATTGAAAATGAAATTCCTGCTGCTGCCGGCTGTACTGCTCTATACCGCCTTTTCCCTGATCGGGGCGGAGTTGAAGGTCGCCATCCTCTCCGACATCCATGTCTCGCCCGGCAATCCCAATGAACAGCGGCTCCAACAGGCCATCGCCGAAATCAATGAGTCCGACGTCGATCAGGTGATCGTGACCGGCGACCTCTCCAACCGCGGCGCCACCGCCGAACTCACCCGCGTCAAAGAGCTGCTCGACCAGCTCAACAAGCCTTACCGGGCCCTCCCGGGCAACCATGAAACCAACTGGTCCGACAGCGGCGCGCTCGCCTTCGCCGAGCTGTTCAGATCCGAACGGTTCGCTTTCGAGCGGAACGGAGTGCTGCTGATCGGCTTCTCCACCGGTCCCTACCTGAAAATGGGCGACGGCCATGTCCGCGCCGAGGATATCGCGTTCCTGAAAGATACTCTCGCGGAACGCGCCGCCGATCAGAAGCCGGTCATCGTCTTCTGCCACTATCCGCTCGCGGATGAACTTTCCAACGGCGTCGAAGTCGCCGAGGTATTGGCTCCCTACCACGTGCTCGGCCTGGTCTGCGGACACACCCACGTCCAGTTCCGCCGGAACATCTACGGCATCGACAACATCGTCTGCCGGCCGCTGACCTCCAATGACGGCAAGACCTTCGGCTACAACTTCATCGTCTACGACAACGGCAAGCTCGAAGCGTGGGAAAAGCGGCTCGGCGACCCGGTGGAAAAGGATTTCAATGTGCGGCCGCCGCTCAAAAAGCCGGAAATCGTCTTCGGCGGCAACCTCCCGGTGGATGTCAGGGTTGAAACCATCTGGGAGGAGAGCGCCTCCATCTACACCGGCGCCGCCATTCACGACACCGAGCTGTTCTACGGAACCAGCAACGGGATGCTCGTCCGGCTGCTCACCACCAAACTGCAGAATCCCGCGGTGCGGCCGGTCCGCACCCTGGAGCTCGGTACGCCGTTCTACTCCACCCCGGTTTACGCGGACGACACCGTCATCATCGGTTCGCTGCAGCGGAAAATCCTCGGCATCGATCCCGGCACGCTGAAAATCCGCTGGGAACTCCCCGCCAACGCGCCGGTCACCAATACCGGGATCTTCGCCGACGGTTCGGTTTTCATGGGGCTCGGCTCCGGCAGCTTCGCCCGGCTTGAACCGCACTCCGGCAAGATCGTCTGGCAGACCGACGGCGGCTACGGTACTTTTCAGGGCGCTCCCGCCACCGACGGCAAAATCGTGGTGTTCGGTGCATGGGATACCCGCCTCTACGCTCTTGACGCCGTCAACGGCAAGCAGCTCTGGAAATGGAGCAGCGGTTCCACCCAGGTCCTGTTCTCCCCCGGCAACGTGGTTCCCGCCATCGCCGCCGGACAGGTGCTCTTCGTCGCCCCCGACCGCTACATGACCGCACTCGACGCCGCCACCGGCAAGCAGGTCTGGCGCACCAACCGCTTCAAGGTCCGCGAATCCTTCGGCCGCTCCGCCGACGGCAAAACTGTCTACGCCAAGACCATGGATGGACTCCTGATCGCCGTCGAAACCGGCAAACCGGAATTTACCCTGCGCTGGCAGTGCGACCTGAAATTCGGCTATGAACACGCACCCTGCCCCGTGCTGGAAGCGAACGGGGTCGTCTACGCAGGCAGCCGCTCCGGCGTGATCGCCGCCGTCGACGCCGCCACCGGCGCACTGCTCTGGACCTACAAAGTCGGCACCACGTCCGTCAACAGCTTCACCGCCGCTCCCAGCGGCGACGTTTACGCCACACTGCTCGAAGGAAAGATCGTCCGCATTTCCAGACAATAAGAGCTGATCCCTGAATAAGCCAACTCGCCCTCTACGCGGCGCACAACAAGCGCGGGGGGCAAGGTGCCGCTGCCGGGTGCGCACGCCAATGCCCCTCCGGAGAGCGTGCGGGCAGCCAGAACAGGCAAGGCATCGGTCGGTCTGCATCACCATTTGCGCGGGCGGCAAGGTGCCGCTGCCGGGTGCGCACGCCAATGCCCCTCCGGGGGGCGTGCGGGCAGCCAGTACAGGCAAGGCATCGGTCGGTCTGCATCACCATTTGCGCGGGCGGCAAGGTGCCGCTGCCGAGTGCGCACGCCAATGCCCCTCCGGGGGGCGTGCGGGCAGCCAGTACAGGCAAGGCATCGGTCGGTCTGTATCACCATTTGCGCGGGCGGCAAGGTGCCGCCGCCGGGTGCGCACGCCAATGCCCCTCCGGGGGGCGTGCGGACAACCAGTACAGGCAAGGCATCGGTCGGTCTGCATGACCACTTAAGCGGCGCACAAATAAGGCAGTATAACCACTTACGCGGCGCACAACAAGCGCGGTCAGCGCCGCGAACGAATGTGAGGGAATTACTTGCCTCCGGCAAGTAACGAGGAACGGTAGTGACGAAGCCGAACGTAGTGAGCGAAGCCCCCCTGGCGTAGTGAGCGAAGCGAACGATGAAGGGTTGGCCGCCGTAGGCGGACAAGTAAGCGGCAAAGCCGCGCCCGCGAGCGGAAGTGCCTTGCAACCGGACCGGCCTCCGCCACCGGCGAGGGGGTCCGGGGGACGTGCGCGACGTCCCCCGGAGCCATCCGCAGGCCGGAGGTGCGGTGCAGGCTACCCTCCGGGCAGCTTGCCTGCTCTTGTTGCAATGACAAGCCAACCGTAAAACTCACGTGCGACTTGAAGCGGAGATGAATCTCCGCCCTCCAAGGCGGCCGCCCGGCCTTACGAGCATTGTGCCCACGGACTTCCACGGAAGGCACGGAAGCTCCAACGGGGCCACCCGGCCTTTCCGGATGCTTCGGGCAATTTGAGCCGCTAGGCCTCTGATACCGTAAAGTCAAACAGGCAGTTTTCCGGTATTGCCGGAAAACTGCCTGAATCCGCACCGGCACATCGCCGGACGGAGAAAAATCGGGACATCCTTACTTGACGCCCATCGCCTTGAGATTGTCGAAGGAGATTTTGATTGAATCGAAGATATCGCGGTTCTGGAAGAGCGCATCCTGTTCGATGGAATACCAGCGCACGCCGGTTTCACGGCAGGCTTCGATGATGGCGGGCCAGTCGAGATTGCCTTCGCCGATTTCGCAGAAGGCGGGCTCATTGTTGCCGATCACCGCGAAATCCTTGAAATGGATCACCGGCATACGGCCGGCAACCTTCCTGATCCAGCGGACCGGGCTGCCGCCGCCGCGGGTCACCCAGTGCACGTCGATTTCGGCGGAGACACACCTGGAATCGGTGTCGTCGTAGAAAGTTTCCAGCATCGTCTTTTTCGTGCCGGGCAGACGGATGAATTCAAAATGATGGTTGTGGTAGCCGAGGCGGATACCCTTTTCCATCAGCTTCGCGCCCTGCTCGTTGAAGATTTTCACCAGCCTGGCCACGCCTTCGACGGTGGTGCGGTACTCTTCCGGGGGAGCGCCGAGCGCGGTGAAATCGCATTCGAGGGTCTGGAGACGGTCGATCAGCGGAGCGACGTCGCCGGAGATGGTCTGCAGATTTTCATGGGTGGCGCAGCAGAACAGATTGTGCTTGTCGAGCTGCTTTCTGATCACATCCGCCGCCAGCGGAGTGCCGGAGACCTGCACCGCCTGATAGCCGATCGCGCAGACCTTGTCGAGGGTGCGGTCGAGATCGCTTTCAGTCTGGCAATAATCGCGCAGATTGTAAAGAGTTACGGCAATTTGACTGTCCGGAGCTTTCATAATTTTTTTCTCCTTGGTTCCGTGTTACTTGACGACGTCGATGGGCCCCTGCTTGACCTTGTCGATCACCCGTACCACTTCGACCGCCTGGTCGATCGTGATCGGATAGGGGGCGCCGTTGCGGATCGTTTCATACAAATACAGCCAGATCTTTTCGGTCTGGTCGCCGGTGGAGGGCGCGACGCCGAGCTCATCTTCCACCCAGACCGGCGCGACCTGTCCCCCGAAGCCGCCTTCCAGCGGCGGATTGGCGGAAGACGCCTTGATTTCCGGAATCGGAACCGCCGGATTCAGGTACTTCAGCTTCAGTCGCTTTTCGTCATAGCTGACCAGGGAGCCGCGGCTGCCGCGCACCACATAGACCGGATCGGGCAGGCTCACGCCGCCGGAGATTTCAAGGTCGACGACGCGGCCGTTTTCGCCTTTGAGAATGATCTTCAGGTGATCCTCCGCATCGCCTTTGGCCGCGACCAGCTTCAGGTCGCTCCAGATCTCCCTGACCGGCGATTCGAGGAACTGCAGCGCATGATCGACGATATGCGGCCCCCAGTTCAGCAGCTGTCCGCCGCCGAAGTCCAGCAGCGTCTGCCAGTCGGCGCGCCACTGGAAGTTGTGGCGGCAGAGCTTGATTTCGAAAATTTCGCCCAGCTTGCCGGATTTGATGATTTCGCGGATGTGCACGAAGGCCGGTTCGAAACGGCGGTTGTGCCGGATAAAGATCTTACCCGGAAATTTTTCGGAGGCTTTCTTCAGCTCCAGCGCATCGGCCAGCGTACAGGCGATCGGCTTTTCCACCATCACGTATTTGCCGGCTTCGGCCGCTTCGATCGCGTGCTTCACGTGATCCGGCGAACGAGTTGCGATCGTGACCAGCTCCACCTCCTGATCCTTCAGGAAGTCGGCGCTGTTGTCATAGACGTGAATGCCGTGTTTTTTCTTCATCGCCGCTTCCCGGCGCTCGATATCGATATCGCACCCGGCGACGACCTCGAACTGATCCGGATACATCGCCAGCTCGCTGAAGTGCATTCCGTTGCCGGCCCGTCCAAGCCCCCATACTCCAACTCGAATTTTTTCCGCCATATCCCATTCCTCATATATCACTGGGTTGCAGTTTCGTCGCGAAACCGTTTCAAATCTGATTGGAGTAATATAACTCCTGAAATGAGTTTTTCCAAAGTTTTTTCGGTATTTTTTGTGCGGAACCGATGATTTCCCGGAAAAGATCCGCACCGGCGGATCGGAAAACAAAAAAGTTCGATTTTAAAAGTAATTAGGATTTGCAAAATATTATTCCGGGTGTATTTTATGGTTTTTAAATATGATTTACGGCAGGAATTGAGGATACAACAGCACCGATGAAGGTTCAACCGAACATCGCATTGCAGACATGGCAGCTCCTTTTCGGGATTGTCGACGACATGCGTGAACACGCATTGACCCGCCACTCCCGCAAGGAGGTGGCGACGTTTCAGGAATTGACCATCAGCCAGCAGCACATGATCAAAGCCGTAATCCACTTGACAATCGATGCGCCGGAAGGAGTCACGCTCAAGGCGCTGGCCGACCGGCTGCAGCTTTCGTCGGGCGCGACCTCGGCCATGGTCGAGGTTCTGGTCCGCAAACAGATTCTGGAACGCACCCCCTGCCCGCTCGACCGCCGGGCGGTCCGCATCAGGACCACCGACAAATGCCGGCGGCTGGTGGCCGAAGGCTGCCGCTATTTCACCGAACGAACAGTCGCTTTCCTTGAGGCACTTCCGGAAACGGAGCGCAGCTCCCTGCTGGAGGTGCTCAAGGAATTCCATCGCAGCATATCAACCCATCAATTGGAGACAGAAATAAGATGATCAGAAACAACCTGTACCGCGCGGCCCTCTTCAGTGCCGCCGGGTTCCTCGCGCTCAGCAGCTTTGCCGCTGACCGGACCGCCCAGCCCGCTCCCAGCGTACTGGTCGAAAAAGTCGTGCTCCAGCCGGAAGTGGACGGCAAGAAATTCGTCGGCCGGCTGGAGGCCATCGAAGAGGTCGACCTCGTGGCCCGGGTTTCCGGGTACATCAACTCGATCAACTTCAAGGAAGGCGACATCGTCAAAAAGGGAGACCTGCTCTTCGAGCTGGAGGACACCACCTACCGCGCCAAGGAACAGGCCGCCAAAGCCAAGGTCGACCAGATCAAGGCCGAACTGGAATACGCCAAGATCAACTACGACCGCCAGAGCGGCCTGTACAAGACCAACGCCGTCGCCAAAAACGCATTCGACGAAGCCGACAAACTTTACAAAACCACCAAAGCCCAGCTGGCCGAGGCCGAAGCGACATGGCTTGACGCCCGCAACGACCTTTCCTATACCAAAGTTTACGCGCCGATCTCCGGCCGTATCGGCAAGGTGACCTACACGCAGGGCAACTACGTAACCCCCAGCAGCGAGAAGCTCGCGGACATCGTGCAGGTCGATCCCATTTACGCCTCCTTCGCGATCAGCGAACGGGATTTCCGCAGCATGTTCGACAGCGATGTCGCGACGATGAAAAAGACCGCGGACATCCGGCTGGTGCTCGCCGACGATACCCTTTACCCGTCGCAGGGAACGGTGGCGTTCATCGACAACAAGATCGACTCCGACACCGGCACGGTGATGATCTGGGCGACTTTCCCGAACAAGGAGGGCAAGCTGCTTCCGGGCGCTCCGATCACCGTGCAGCTCTCCCGGCTCAACAAGGAGAACTATCCGGCGGTGAAACTCTCGGCCATCATGACCGAAAGCAAGGGAAGCTACATCTATATCGTCACGCCCGATAACAAGGTGGAACGCCGCGAGGTGAAACTCGGCAATATGAACGGCAGCTTCCAGCTGCTCAAGTCGGGAGCCAAAGAAGGCGAAACCGTGATCGTCGACGGCACCCACAAGGCCCAGCCCGGCGCAGTGGTCCGTCCGATTCCCGCGCCCGAAAACTTCTAAGAGGTCAGCAATATGATTTCACAAATATTCATTGATCGGCCCAAACTGTCGATCGTAATCTCGGTGGTGACGGTGCTTGCCGGCGTCCTCTGCCTGACGCAGGTGCCGATCGCGGAGTATCCCGAAATCGCACCGCCGACCATCAACGTTTCCGCCAGCTATCCCGGCGCCAGCGCCCAGGTGATCGCCGAAACGGTCGGCGCGATCATCGAAGCGGAGGTGAACGGCGTCGAGGATATGATCTACTTCTCCTCGACATCGGACAATTCCGGCAACTACTCTCTGACCATCACCTTTGAATCCGGCACCAACGACGACATGGCGCAGGTCAACGTGCAGAACGCCGTCCAGCGCGCCGAACCGTCGCTGCCGGAGGAGGTGAAGGCGCTCGGCGTGACCGTACGGAAGCGTTCCAGCGACATTCTGGCGATGTACTCCTTCATGACGGACGGCACTTCGCTGTCGCAGCTGGAACTTTCCAACTACATCCGGCTGAACGTCCGCGATGCGCTGGCCCGCATCAACGGCATCAGCGAGGCGAGCATCATGGGCGAGCGCGCATACAGTATGCGCATCTGGCTCGATCCGCTGCGTATGTCCAGTTTGAACATCTCCCCGGAGGAGATCATCTCCGCGATCCAGACCCAGAACATCCAGGCCGCCGCCGGCACCGTCGGCGCGGAAAGCAGCAACGACTACATCCAGCTCAAGGTCAACACCCTCGGGCGTCTGCAGAGCGTCGACGAATTCGGCGACATCATCATCAAGGTCGGCAAGAAGGGCCAGTTGACCCGGCTGCGCGACGTGGCCCGCATCGAACTCGGCGCGGAAACCTATGCCGCGAACAGTACCTACAACGGCAAGGAAAACGTCGCTCTGGCCATTTACCGCAACAGCGATGCCAACGCACTCTCCGTGATCAACGCCGCCAACGCCAAGCTGGAGGAGCTTTCCCAGTATTTCCCGGATGGCGTCAGTTATACGATCGGCTACGACCCGACCGAATACATCCGCATCACGATGGAAGAAATCGTCGAGACCCTGATCGTCACGCTGCTCCTCGTGGTCGGCATCACCTACTTGTTCCTGCAGGACTGGCGCGCGACGCTGATCCCGAGCATCACGATTCCGGTATCGCTGATGGGTACGTTCGTGTTCCTGATCCCGCTCGGTTTCACCATCAACACCCTGACGATGTTCGCGCTGATTCTGGTGATCGGTTCGCTGGTGGACGACGCGATCGTGGTGGTGGAAAACTGTATGCGCATCATCGAGGAGGAACATCTGCCTCCCAAGCAAGCGGTCGAAAAGAGCATGCAGCAGATCACCGGCGCGGTCATCGCAACCACCCTCGTGATCGTCGCGATCTACGCTCCGATCGGTTTCTACGGGGGAATGGTCGGAACCATCTATCTTCAGTTCTCCGCGACGATGTGCATCTCGCTGGTGATCTCGACCGTCAATGCGCTGACCCTCAGCCCGGCGCTCTGCCGGCTGTTGCTGCGCCCCCATCAGGAGACCCGCAATCCGCTGTTCATCGGCTTCAACAAGGTGTTGAACTTCACCCGTAACGGCTATGTTTCAGTGTCGAAGCTGTTCGTGCGGCGGGCGATCCTGACGATCCTGATCTTCTGCGGGGTCTTCGCCGCGACCTACTGGCGCTACAACAAAACCCAGAGCGAATTCCTGCCCGCTGAGGACAAGGGCGCGCTGATGGTCGACGTGCAGCTTCCTCCGGGTGCGACGCTGCACCGGACCGACCTGGCGATGAAGCAGTTCTACGACAAGGTCAAGAACCTGCCCGGCGTCAAGGACATGATCATCGTCAGCGGCTTCTCGTTCATCGGCGGCAACGGCGAAAACGTCGGCCTCGGCATCGTGACGTTGAAGCCGTGGGATGAACGCCAGACTCCCGACACCCAGATCGCCGCCATCCAGCAGCGGATCCTGAAAGAGACCGCCGATATCGCTTCGGCCAAAATCAACGTGTTCCAGCCGCCCGCGATCATGGGTCTCGGCGTGACCGGCGGCGTCAGCTTCGTGCTGCAGGCCACCGGAAACCAGACGCCGCAGGAGCTGATGAGCACCCTGAACGGGCTGCTGGCCAACCTGAACAACAAACAGGTGATGCCGCATGTGATGTATGCGTTCAGCTCGTTTGAAGCGAGCACGCCGCAGCTCTATCTGGACATCGACCGCGCCAAAGCCGAATCGATGAACATCCCGATCAACCGCATCTTCACCACGCTGCAGAGCAAACTCGCGAGCTTGTATGTGAACGACTTCAACATCTACGGCAACTCGTTCCAGGTGAAGATTCAGTCGGAGGCCAAAGAGCGCTCCAGCCTCTCCGACATCAGCCAGATCATGATCCGCAGCGACAACGGCAAGATGGTTCCCCTGAGTTCGATCGCCAAGGTCTCCTACATGGTCGGCCCGCGCCAGATCCAGCGTTTCAACCAGTCGATGTCCGCCTCGGTGAACGCCCAGTCAATTCCGGGCGTCAGCTCCGGCGCGCTGATGAAGGAGATCGAGCAGCTGGTCAAGGAAAAACTGCCCAAAGAGTACCGCATCAGCTGGACCGATATGAGCTATCAGGAGCGCGGCAACGAAGGCAAGATCGTCGGGCTGATGGCGCTGGCCCTGGTGTTCGGCTATCTCTTCCTGGTCGCCCAGTATGAAAGCTGGTCGATTCCGATGCCGGTGATGGTCAGCGTGATGTTCGCGCTGCTCGGCGGCCTGCTCGGAGTCTGGGCCTGGGGGATTTCGCTCAGCATCTACGCCCAGCTCGGCTTGATCATGCTGGTCGGGCTCTCCAGTAAGAATGCGATCCTGATGGTGGAATTCTCCAAGCAGGAGCGCGAAGCCGGCAAATCGATCTTCGACGCCGCGCAGGACGGCCTGCGGCAGCGGTACCGCGCCGTGCTGATGACCGCATGGAGCTTCATCATCGGCGTGTACCCGATGGTGATCGCCACCGGCGCGGGCGCGGGCAGCCGCCGTGCAATCGGCATCACCACCTTCTCGGGAATGCTGCTGGCGACGATCATCGGCATCACCTTCATCCCGGCGCTGTACGCATTGTTCCAGCGCTTCCGCGAATGGGTGAAACACGGCAAGAACTGCTGATTTCCAACACTCGCCACAACGAAAGGAACCGGAATTTCCCGGTTCCTTTTTTTGTCGTTCCGGCCAGCTGCCCCCGGATTGCCGTATTGCAATGCGACTGCAATATCACAGCAATCTCCCGACGGTATATTAACACAGGTTATAACAAAACAGTGTTTAGTGCAAGGACGCCGAGAGACATGAACGAGCAACAGAAAAAGCGGTTTTCCCATTCCGAAAAGCAACAATTGATTACCCTGATCAAATACAGCACCCTGTTCCTGGTCCTGCTGGTCCTCGTCATCGCCTTTTCCCGTTTTTCATTGGAAAGCTTCGAGGCGTTCCATTCCATCCGGCTTTTCGCCCTGTTCGGCCTGGGAGTGCTCGGGATCAATATCTTCTATTATGGATTCCTGATGTTTCTCGCCTGCCTGCGGTACCGTCCCCGCCGGACGCTCTCCGACGGGGAATTGCCGACCTGCACCGTGATCGTCCCGGCCTACAACGAAGGCAAATCGGTGCTGAACGCACTCGACAGCGTCCTCGCAAGCGACTATCCCGCCGCCAAACTTGAAATCCTGGCGATCGACGACGGCAGCGCCGACGACACCTGGTACTGGATCAAGCTCGCAGCCGCCCGGTCGGGAGGCCGCATCACCCCCGTCAAACTGGAAAAGAACGGCGGCAAGCGCCATGCCCTGTACCGCGGCATCCGGCAATCCCGTGCCGAAGTGATCGTGACCGTGGACAGCGATTCCGTGGTCGAACCCGACACTCTGCGGCTCCTGAACTCCCCCTTCGCCGACTCCAAAATCGCCGGAGTGGCGGGCAGCATCCGGGTATTGAACCTTCAGGACGGCATTCTGCCGCGCATGATGGATGTGAACTTTGTATTCGGCTTTGAGATCATGCGCTCCGCCCAAAGCGTGCTCGGCTCCGTATTCTGCACTCCCGGAGCGCTCAGCGCCTACCGCCGCGCCGCGCTGCTCCCGTTTCTCGACCAATGGGTGGACCAGAAATTCTTCGGAGAACCGGCTCATATCGCCGAAGACCGCGCCCTCGCCACCTTTTTGCTCGCCGATGACCACCGGATCGTCTTTCAGCGCAATGCGGTCGCCCGCACCATCATTCCCTCCAGTTACCGCACCACCTGCAAAATGCTGTTGCGCTGGGGCCGGGGCGACGTCCGTGAAACCTGTTCGATGTACCGGTTCGCTTTCCGGAAGTTCAGCTGGTTCCATCTCGGCATCCAGTTCAATCTGCTGATGCAGACCATGTGGCTCTTTCTGCCGGTCCTGCTGCTGCCGCTGACCCTCGCGGCAGCCTGCGCCGCCCCTGAAGCGTTTCTGCAGGGCCTCATTCTCGGCATGATCGCCTGGTCCACGATTCCGGCATTCATCTACAGCACCCGGCGCGGCGGCAGCGAAGCAATCTTCGCCTACACATTCGCCATCTTCAAACTGGTTTTTCTCTTCTGGATCGGGCCCTACTGTCTCGTCTCCGTCCGCAACTCCAAATGGATGACCCGCGGCCGCGAAACCAGCCATTCCTCCGCCACCGCACAGCCTGCAACCAATCAGCACGCCATCTGAATCTCACCGGAATTTCACAACAGGATAACAATTCGGATCCTTGCTTTCGCCGAGGCCGGGTGAGATAAACCGCAATCTACCAGCCGACACTCTCCGGACCGATCAAATACGTGACAGCCGGTCCTACAGCAATCTTATTTTCCGGTATAGTCTGTTTTTCACCGAGATAGTTCAAAACTTCAACAATCCGGCCGCTGATTTTCAATTCAACAGTCTTTGAATCTTTCGCCGCCCAGACGGCCCAAACTTTAACGTCATCCGGGCGCGTCCATTCGGCAGTATATATCAAACCGTTTACAGACAATTTCGGAACCGTGGAGCCTGTCGGACAAAGTCGGGCCAATGTTCTGTATGCGGCATATGCCGGCTTGGGCGACAAGTCGCGATGTACAATTCCAAAGTGATGCTCACGTTCCAGCGGCTCCCACTCCTGAGAACGAAAATTGTACCAGAAAATCCGCTCTACTCCGTGTGCCAATCCGATCAGATAGGTACGCGGCAGGAATCGCGCCTGCAGTTCTTCCGAAACCGATTCAGTTTTTGCCGATGGAGTACAGACAATCACATTGCCTTTCATATCGCTGTTCAGCTTATAAAGAGCAACAACCGTTCCCCGATATTTACCATTTTCTGCCTGAACTATCGGAATGAACTCATCACCAGCTGCCAGATTGCGTCCATGCAGAAAGCGATTCACAACCAGCAAAGGTTCCTCTGCAAAAACATCGCCGAATTCACCAGCCGGTTTCACCCCCTTGATCTGGCGGGGAACTTTTTCATTGATCCACCATGTTTCCCAACCGATGTGGAATTGTTTCATATATTTGTCATTCACCTGCACAGAAGCCATACCGCCACGCCCGTCCGGCTTGAGCTCGAAGTAGAATGGCAATCCATCCGTGCATAGCAGAGTGCCGCCCCGCCTGATATAATCCGTCACATCTGCAATATATTTGCTCGGAAAGCTTTCACCAAACATCAACAGTACCGGAAAGTGCCTGACATCAAGACTCTTCAACTGAACCAGCCTGATCCCGGCAATTTTCCGGAACATCGAAAAATCACGGCAGACATCATATTCACCGATATGCGTAAAACCGTTCTCCGGATCATCGATCACGGCAGCCGTAATTTTTCCCGCATCAATTCCGGCACGCTCCAGTGCAGCGGTAAATGCTTTTTGATGTACAGACGGGCGTTGCGCCGTCGACCAGCCTACTTCGGTAATCCAAATCGGTTTATGACCAACTCCATATTTTTGCAACAGTTCCCGAAGCTCTTGCAGTTGAGGGATCATATTTTCGGGCGTGCCATGCCAATGATACGGATGAATATTCATTACATCAAACCATTTACCGGCGCCTGCCCGAAGCGAATCCTCAATAAACGGCAACGGTACTCCGGCAGTTCCCCCATAAACCACTTTCAACTCTGAATCGATCTTTTTAAGCTCCTCATAAGTACATCGAAGCAATTTCGCATAATTTTCGCCATTCGCCGTGTCACGCCAGAAACCGGTGCTGTTCTGTTCGTTCCAAACTTCCCAATACCGCAATTCTTTTGCATAACGCGAAACGATTCGGCGTACATATTCTCTCCAGAGGTCAGGATGTTTCCAAGCAGGACTTGCCCATTTGACATCATAAGCCAGAATCGGCAGGATATTAATACCGTCCCGTTTTGCCGTCTTCTGCAGCTGATCAAGGATGGAAAAGTTCCATTCGCCCGACCTTGGATTCACACCATCCCAATCATAATCGGTCCGAACCCAGTTAATTCCAATTTCTTTCAGCAAAGCGAATTCCTGTTTTGCAAACGGAAAATCCCAGCCTTCCCTGCTTACATGCGCACATACCCCATAAGGGTCATTGACAATCGCCGTGGCCCCCACAGTTCCACTGATGACGGCCGCTCCAGCCGCCATTTTTCCCATCCATTTGAAATTCATACAATTCTCCAGATTAATTCAATAATATTTCAACAAGCGTTCAAAGTCCGCCAGTTCCCACAAACACGGTGCCGGTATAGAAAAAATATGTATTTGCCGGATTTTTCAATTCCTGCGGAGTACGTGCAACAGCATGTCCATCAGCGTACGCCACAATACAGGAACGCCCTCCGTGCGCCATATAGACCCCGACTCCCTCATTCAGATTCCAGCCGTATGAAAATCGGGGATACGACGCCTTACCCGCGGTACTATATGTATCGGCAAATACCGGAGACTCCGCCGGTAACTTCATCCTCGTTAAAGAGAGAACACTAAATTCAGCTTGCCCGCTTGAATTTTTTATCATATAATTCCCCATCTTTTCCCTGCGGGTGTGGTCGCCATTCAAATCACTCCATTCCATTCCAAAAGTACTGCGCCAATGAAAGTCAAAGCCGGTAGCTTCCGGTCCGCTCTTATTGACGGAAGAAGGGCATTGAACACTTTTTTTATTCAGGTAACCGCCATTTTCTACGGTATAACGTCCATCTGCATCCTGCGAATTACAAAGGACTGCCGACCAAAGTCCAAAAGAAGAGGTAATGTTATCATGCCTGAAACCAATATAATAGTCCTTGTAGTCTCCTGCATACTGAATCTGCGCCAGCATCGCCTGTTTTTTATTATTCGCACACTGTGATTCACGTGCTTTCTCCCGCGCCTGGTTCAACGCCGGCAACAGCATTCCCGCCAGAATGGCGATGATTGCAATCACCACCAGCAATTCAATCAATGTAAATTTTCTCATGTTTCCTCCTTGAAAATTAAAGGTTGCAATATCGGAACCGGATCAGGACGCGACCGGCGCGGTCGAAGCCCTCACGGTGAGTTCGGCTTTCACCTGCACGTGTTCAAACTTTCCGGGAACATTTTTCTTCAGAATGCGGACCGCCTCCTCCACCAGCCGGGCATGGTCGATCCCGACCGAGGTCAGCGCCGGAGCGCGGTAGGCAAGGTTCCACGCCTCGCCGCAGGTCACCACGCCCAGTTGCCCCGGAATCGCGATTCCGCACTCGTGGCAGGCCTGATAGATGCCGAATGCCGTCGAATCGCTCAGCACGAACAGCGCGGAAAATTCCGGCACTTTCTCCGAAAAGCGCTTTTTCATAAATTCATAACTCTTTCTTACCGCGTCGTCTCCGGCCCTTACTCCACACTCGATCACCTCCACCGAACAGCCGTGCAATTCCGCGAACTGCCGGAATCCTTTGGTGCGCGCCGTCATCCCCTCCCCCTCCGGTTCGGAGTGCAGCACCGCCAGCTTGCGGTGGCCGAGTTCAAACAGATGATGCGCGGCGACCGCCCCGGTGTACTCCTCGTCGTTGCTGACCGAATGCAGCGCCAGACCGGGCAGGAAACGCCCGAAAATCACGTAAGGTACATCCAGCGCGTCAAGAAAGCTGACGTCATCCCCGGTGATGTCCGAAACCCCGGTGATCACCACCAGACCGTCCAGCTTGGGAAGCTCCAGCTCACGCGGCACCCGCAGCTTCCAGTCATAGTGGACGATTTCCAGCTCATAGCCGAGCCGTTCCGCCTGTTCCATGAAGCAGAGTTCGACCATGTTGTAGTATTCCGACGGCCAGCGCGGAATCGCAAGGCAGTAGACCGGTTTCGCACCCTTGCGGTAGCGGAGCACCGCGTCGGTGACCTCCATGCTCCGGCGTCCGTTCTTGCGCAGCAATCCCTCCTCGGTCAGCCGCTGGATCGCGCTGCTGACCGTCGCCTGACTCACGTCGAAATCATCCATGATCGACCGCACCGTCCGGAAAGTGCTGCCCGGCGCGCGAGCCACCAATTGGCCCTTGAGTTCGCAATAAAGCTGTTCCGATTTATTCATAATGGTCCGTTCCCGTTATCTTTTCCGTCACATTATTAATTATGATACATCGATATTAAAAAGTCAATAGCGATACAAGAAAAAATCAAAAAAATAACGATAGACCGCCGGCCGGCCGTTTCCGTTCAACCGGTGAAGCCGTTTTCTTTCCGCCGCCGGAACTCTCCCGGCGAAATCCGGTAGCGGCGGCGAAACAGCCGGATGAAGTAGCTCGGATAGTTGAAGCCGCACTGCACCGCGATCTCCTCGACCGGCAACCGGCTCTCCCGCAGCAGCTGCACCGCGTATTCAAGCCGCATCCGGTTCAGGTATTCGCGCACGGCAAGCCCGGTGCGGCTGCGGACCAGCCGGGAAAGCCGCGCCGGATGGATTCCGGCCCCCGCCGCGATATCCTCGCGCGAAATGTCGTTGCAGAAGGTGTACTGCAGATAATCGAACACCCGGTTCCAGAGCAGTTCCTCCTCCGGGATGGAGGTTTCGCGCTCCCGGTACAGCAATTCCAGCACCATCTCCAGCAGCGCCCGCAAATTGAGGCGGGCCGCCCGCGAATCGCTCCCGGCGGCCAGCAGCGCCTGAATCGTCGCGTGCATCGCGGCATCGGCAGGGCGCACGGTGTGGAAAAAGACATCCGGCCCCTTCTGCGGAGGGCGCAGGCCGTCGTGGCCGATGTAGAGCGCCCGCACGTACTTCTCGAAAAACACCACCGAAATCATCTCATGCCCGTGATTCCAGAGTTCGTCGATCCACGCCCCCGGACGGCCGATGATCACCTCGCCGGGATGGAAAAGCCGCGTCCCGATCCGGCCTCCCGCCGCATAACGGACCTCCTTCTCGCCGGTCATCGGCTGGATGAAGCGGAAACACGGGTGCAGATGAATCCATGTCTCCGGTTCCGGCTGCGGTTCGGCGAAAAAGAGCCGCTCCACCGGCAGTTGCCGGGCGCGCTCCAGAAACTCCGTCATCTGTTCCAGGCTGGCAATCAAGGCTCGTCCCTCCCTTTGGCGACAACATATCCCCGGAACCGGGAGCTGTCAAGCCGTCCTGTTAAAAAAGTATTATTGCAATTCAATTTTTATCATTGCTTTTCCGGGCGTTTTCCGGTATAATTAGAACAGCAACCAATGATTGAACCAAATGAGAAATTCAACATGAGCATTGAAAAATTTTCCATCAGCCGCGATCCCGAACTTTACGAAGCCTGGCCCGACGCCGCCCTCGCCGCCGACGGCCGGCTGGTCTGCGTTTTCAGCGAATGCACCCACCACGGCAACCGCGATTACACCCGGATCATGCTGGCCGACTCCTTCGACCGGGGCCGCACCTGGACTCCGAAGCGCCCCCTGACCGAAGACACCCGCAACCGGGACTACTACTATAACTGCGCCCGGATCACCCGGCTGCGCGACGGCCGCCTCGCCGTCTCGGTCGACAAGATGCCGCTCAACGGTGAATCCCGCACCCGTGAAGCGGTCAATCTGCTCTACTTCTCAAGCGACAACGGCCGAAGCTGGAGCGCCCCGGCCCCGGTTCCGCTGCGCGGCATCGTGCCGGACAAGCTGCTCGAACTTGAAAACGGCCGCTGGATCTACTCCGCCCACCGCGAGGACGGCGGCAACCTGGCCCAGTTCCTGTGCTACAGCGACGACAGCGGCAAAACCTGGAGCGACGACGTGACCGTCGCCAGATCGGACCGGTTCCAGCTCTGCGAGGCCTCGATCCTGCCGCTGGGCGGCGGCGTGCTGGCCGCGTTCCTGCGCGAAAACAGCGGCCTCGGTTACGACTGCAAAAAGGTCCTGTCGCGCGACAACGGCGAAAGCTGGGGCGAAATCACCGACTTTCCGCTGCCCGGCTGCCACCGCCCGGTCGCCGGTTTCCTGCGGGACGGGCGCATCATGATCACCTACCGCTTCCTGCAGGGAGGCCGGGGCTGGCTCGGTTCGTGGTGCCAGAACTTCTTCGCGGCGCTGACCGACCGCGAATCGGTGCTGAGCGAAAAGCGCGAGGAGGCGTCCGCCCGGATTCTGCCGGTCGACTTCGACCGTTCCCCGAAATCCGACCTCGGTTATTCCGGCTGGGTGCAGTTCCCGGACGGCGAGCTCTATATCGTGAACTACATCGTGGATGACGCGATGGACAAAGGACAGATCCGCGGCTACAGCATGTTCCCGGACGAGTTCCTGCTGTAACGGATCGCAAGAAAGGAGAAACGAAATGAAAAAACGGCATTTTACCCTGATTGAGCTGCTGGTCGTGATAGCGATCATCGCGATTCTGGCGAGTATGCTGCTGCCCGCTCTCAACAAGGCGCGCGCTTCCGCATATAAGGCGTCCTGCACCGGCAACCTGAAACAGATCGGGCTGGGCGTCGCCGCCTATATGAACGACTTCAACGACTACACGCCGGCGGTAACCTCGTCCGGGGGGCGGGACGGCAACGGGATTCACTGGTACGCCGTCGAGGCGGGCAACTGGGGCTATGAATACCTGAACCGCGTCAAAGGCAAGGACGCGCAGGACCGCAAGGCCAAGATCACACTTTGCCCCGCCGCGCCGCCGGTCAGTTCCGGAACCGCGCTTCACTGGAGTCACAACTACGGCTACACGCTCGAAGTCGGCGGCAAGGACCTGAATCCGGGCAACTATCCGCGCCGGAAGCTCAGCAGCATTTCATCTCCATCGACCGCCTACGCCTTCTGCGACATCATGACCGACAAATGGACCGACGAACGCCGGATGGTCACTTCGGACTACTATGCCCGCGAGCTCACCCGCCTGAACCAGGATTACCGCCACGGCGGCACGCTGAATATGCTGCAGCTCGACGGCCACGTCGAGAGCCTCCGCCACCATCAGTTCCATTTTTCGACCACCGACTCCGCCAACTGGAAAAAATACTGGCCCTTCCGGCCCTGAGGTATCCGCAATATGAAAACGACCGCATCATTCCTTACCGCCGTACTCGCGGCATCCTCTCTCACCGCCGCCACGCTGGAGATGAAGCCGGACACCTATCTCAATATGAATTACGCCCACCGCCACGGCAGACACAAGGTCCTTGAACTGGGCGACAGTTCCGCGATCCTGAGCGCCTCCCGCCGCGCCGCCGGTTTTGCGCTGCTCGCCAGCGACCGGGACGGCGACGGCGAACTGACGGTGAAGTTCAGGCTGCTGTTCCCGGACGGTTCCGCGCAGCCGCTCGGCGACGCCGTCCCGGTGAAGCTCAGAAAGGACCGGATGCTCGCCCGGAATCTGGTTCTGACCCTCGACGACGCCGACATCGCCCGGCTGATGAAAAGCGAGTCGAAATTCAACCTCGTCCCGGTCCGGGTGCAGGCGGAATTCACCGGCTCCGACGGCAAACCGCTCCCGGCGCTGAACGACGTCGCCGCGATCGGCTTCGACCGCGGCCTGAAACCGCAGTCTCCCGAGGCGGCGGTGGCGGAAAACGGCGTGACCGGCGTGCCGACGCTGGCGATCAACGGCAACCTCTACCCCGGCATCTTCGGCTATGTCGGCTGGAACTGGGGCACCGCCCGGCGCACCGTCCGGGAGCTGGGCGAAGCCAGCCGCCATTTGTACGAAATCGTATTCCAGCCGTGGAGCCTCTGGAAGGAGGGCAAATTCGACGACGCGGCATTCGAGCGCACCCTCAACTCACAGGTCGCCTCGATCGTCGCTCAGGACCCGGAAGCACTGATCTTCGTGCGCTGGTGGCTCTATATGCCGCGCGACTGGGCGAAGCATAACCCGGGCGAATCGATCGTCTACGACGACGGCTCCACCGAAATCCCGCTGCTCGGCGGCCCGTGGGCGCACGCCTCCTACGCCTCGAAAGCGTGGCTCTCCGCCTATACGAAGATCGTCGACACCGCGGTGCGCAAGCTCTCGGCCGGCTCCTACGCCGACCGGATTTTCATGGTCCGGGTCGGCTACGGCAACTGCGGAGAATGGAACAACTTCGGCTACCATCAGGAGAAATTCCCCGGCTTTTCGCCGCAGATGCTGGACGCCTACCGCACCTGGCTGAAACAGCGCTACGGTTCCATCGACAGGCTGAACGCCGCATGGCACACCGCCCTCTCCGGTTTCGGCGCGGTCGCGATTCCCACCCGTGAGGAACGGCTGGCAGGCAAGGCTGGCGACATCCTGCGGAATCCGGCCGACACCGGCAACGTCCGCGACTTCTACCGGTTCTTCAGCGAATTCACGGTGTCGCTGATCGAACACTTCGGCAGGGCGGTCAAGGCGGCCTCCGGCAACCGGCTGCTGTACGGAGTGTTTTACGGCTACTACACGCACCACCTCTCCGGTTTTCCGTACCACATGCTCGACTCCGGACACTACGCGCTCGGGCGGCTGCTGGACTCCCCTTATGTGGACACCCTGTGCAGCCCCTACAGCTACAACGACCGCAACCGCGGCAGCACGCTCGGCATGCCGCTCGAATCGATCAAGGCGCACGGCAAGCTCTTCCTCGCGGAGATGGACCTGCCGACCCATCTGGCCGATCCGAAGCGGTATCAGGCGGACGCCAATTCCGGCCTCAGATTCGCGCAGGCCGAAGAGCAGACGCTGACACTGTACCGCCGGGATTTCGGGCGGGTGCTGACCTGGGGCGTCGGCGGCTACTGGTACGACTTCGCGCACAACTGGTACCACTTCGACCGCTTCCGGGAGTTTGCCGCCGCGACGGAAAAGATCAACCGCGAAGCGGCGGGCCGCGACCTGCGCTCCGTCGCCGAAGTCGCGGTCATCCTGGATGAAGAAAGCGTGTTCGACCTGTCGCTGCACGCGGGCAAATGGGGTGCGGAGCTGCGCGACGCCCTCTCCTTCGACATCGAACGGCTCGGCGTCCCGGTCGACTTCCGGCTCAGCTCCGACCTCGGCCGGGCAGTGAAGCGCGGCTACCGGCTTCTCGTCTTTCCGGCGCAGTTCCGGCAGAATCCGGCCATCCGCGAAGCGCTGGCCGCCTTTCCCGGCCACGTCCTTTTCCTGTACGGCGCCGGTATGGTGTCGGCGGAAAACCGGCTGGCCGTTCCCAATGACTTCTACGGTGTGCCCGTCACCACGGCGGATGCGGTCAACCGCCTGACCGCCGGGGAACGGCGGTTCTACTGGTCCGGTCCCCGCCCCCCCGCCGAAGTCTGGAAAGCGGTGCTGAAACAGGCGAAAGTGCACCGCTACGCCAGCCGCGACGAAACCTACATCTACGCCAACGCCTCCTACCTCGGCATCTGGGTCCCGGCTTCCGACGGAGGCACGCTGACCGTCACGCTGCCGGAAGCGGCCCGCATGACCGACGCCGAAACCGGCGAGCCGCTCGGCGGAGGCCCGGAATTCCGTTTCACTTTGCCGGAAAAGGGGATGTATTTCCGGCTGCTGCGCCGGGAGGCGCGGTGACGGTTCCGCCCTACTCCCCGATCCAGCCGCCCTGCCGGAGGCTGTTCAGGAAGGCTTCGGTTTCGGCGGCGGCGGAGGGGGGCAATGCGCCGCCGCAGGCTTCCGCCAGCCTGCCGGGGAGTTCTCCGGGCGGAGTTCCCGCTTCCAGCAGCTTCCACAGGAAGCAGCCGGTCCGGTTCAGTACCACCGAAGCGCCGCTGTCCATATCGAACAGAAATCCGGTGCGGTCCGGCTCCTCCCGGAACATCACGGTCAGTTTCGGCTTCACGGTTCCATCTCCAACGTTTCATGCAGCGGATATTGCAAATGGGCCTTCAACGTGCGCGGCGCGAACTGCCGGTCCAGTGCTTCGATGAAGCGCCAGTTGATTTCACCGGCCTGCCGCTTCACCGGTGCCGGAAACAGCCGCAGCGGCCCGTACAGATGCAGCACCAGCGCCGACAACAAATGGGTATGCCATGCGGCGGGAGCGGCGGGAACAATCTCCTGTTTCCGTTCGCCGCGGGTCAGCCACAGCAGCCGCCGCAGCCGCACCGCCTGTGCAACCGGATACCGCCGCGCGTCCCATCCTTCAAGCATACACCGGCTCCAGGTCGGCAGCGGACGGCAGAAAAACTCCTCCCCCTGCCGGAACACCAGCACCTCGTCATCCGCCGTCCCCCTGCCGCCTTCGGCCAGCCAGCGGTTCAGCGACGTGGTTTTGCCGACTTCACTGGTTCCGAAAAGCAGCACGCCGTCGCCCGCCGCCGTCTCCAGCAGCGCCCCGTGGAACAGCGCGAACGGCGTCTGTCCTTTCAGCAACTCCAGCACATAGCCGCAATTCAGCATCAGCCGCATGGCGGCGCCCCGTGCGGCCTGTTCCCGGCACGGTTCGCGAAACGCCTGCACAATCCTCCCTGCGTCGAACCGGCAGTCCGTCCAGCGGAATGAATGCGTGACCGGAACGCAGTTCTCCCGTTCCGCATCGAGCAGCACCGGAGCTTTGCGCGCCTCTCCGGGGCGGCACTCCAGCCGGAGCATTCCGGCCAGAAGCTCCAGCAATCCGCAATTTTCTTCGCCGGAGGCTCCCACGGCAATGCGCCGGGAGAAATCCAGAGGCAGTTCCAGAATCCGATTCATCATTTTCCCATCAAAAAAAGCGGCGCGGCTCCGCGAAAAACGGAACCGGGCCGCCCTGCTTCTCATATCGGCGTCAATCGATGCCCGGATGCTCCGGGTCCGGGTCCACGCCGCTAATAGGATCATCTCCCCGAACGGCGGTAAGTATCTCCGTCATCGGCTCCAGCGCCGGAGTTTCGTATTCGAACTTATCCTTTTCCATCGCGTTCATTTTCCTTTGCTTTTTATGATTACGCCAACTTGGCAAGTTTCATCGCACCGTCTTCCATCGACAGCTTGAACTGCTCGTCGCCGATGCTTCCGAGATAGTACTGCTCATCCGCATTCCACGCGAAGATCAGGTTGGAACCGTTGGTGACCTCCATCTCGCCGAAACCGGTGATGGAAGAACCGCTCATCACGGTCCAGCCCTCATCGCCGAGCTGATCCTCCCAGCCGCTCAGTACCAGCGTGTCGCCGGCGAGATCGTTCTGCGCGAATCCTTCCAGCGAGCTGCCGAAGTCGAACTCCCACTGCGAAACCTCCGAGAGGTCGAGCTGGTTCTTCAGGTTCACATCCGAACCGCCGGTCACCTCCATCTGGTCGATGTTGGTAATCAGCGTCGCGCCGAATTCGCCGGTGAATGCGTCAAACGTCAGATACCGGTCGCCAGTCACGAACGAGCCCTTGCTCCAGTAGCGGGCATTGGACGCATCGCCGTCGATGATGCCGTTGACCGAGAAGTCCGCCCCCGCCGTACCGGTGAAGGTGATGTGCGTGTCCCCCTGAACCTTGCTCTGGTCGAAGCCGCCGCCGTAGATGTTGCCGTTGAAAATACCGCCCGAAATCGTGATGTTCGTATTGCCGAACAGCACCCCGTTCGGCGAGGCATCCTTGTTGGTGGCGCCGTGGCCGCCGTAGATGTTGCCCGCGAACGTGCCGCCCGAAATAGCCACATTCGTATTGCCCACCTGGTTCAGCGTGCCGTTCTCCTGCACGAAGCCGCCGCCGAATACGCCGGTGCCGTTGAACGTGCCGCCCGTGATGGTCACATTCGTATTGCCCATCACCCGCGCGGCCGCATCGCCGCCGGCGACCGAGCCGCCGCAGATCCACATCGAGAACGTGCCGTTCTGAATCGTAACCGAAGTGCTTCCGAAGCCGTTCAGTTCGCCGCCGGTCAGCTGATTGCCGCCGACGATGAATCCGAACGTGCCGTCGGCGGAATCGATCGTGACCGAGCTGGTCAGGGTGCCGCCGATGGAGCCGGATTCGATCCGGTTGCCGCCGATCACGCCCTTGCCGACGCCGCCGGCAGTGACGGTCACTTCACACTTCTGGGTCCCCGAGAACAGCGCGTCATTGCGGAGCAGGCCGCCGCCGTACACCCGCGCTTTCGCGTTCTGCCCATTGGTGGCGACATTCAGGTCGCGTTCCACAGACATAACGGCGGATTCGTGCATATCCGAGCCGCCGAACGCATAACCGTTCGCCGGAAGAACCGTCAGCGACGAATCTCCCGCCTTGTTGAACCAGTCATCCGTCTTCTGCACATACAGTTCGCCGTTCTCGACACCGACCAGCAGACCGTCCTTGCGGACGTTCAGTTCGTAGGTCTCGCCGTTCAGGGTGACCGCGAAGCTGTCGTCCTTCACGCCGGTCGCCAGAACGTACTTCGTGCGGTTCGCCATCGTGTTCGTGTCGAGGCCCGTCAGCACAAGGTTCGCAAGGTCCGCCATGCCGCTGCCGGAGAAGGCCAGCAGCGCGCCGCTCAGCGTCGCAACATCGGCGGTCAGTTCCACCGTGTCGATCGAAAGGGTTCCGCCCGTCACAGCGACGGCGCCGCCGGTCACCTTGTCGAACGAAGTATCGCCGCTCACGGTGAAAATATGGCCGGTGAATGCGAAACCGTCCGCGAAGCTGTAGGAGCCGCCGGTAAATTCGACTGCCGAATCCGCACCGATCGAAGTGCTGTATTCCGTCAGCGCGTTGAAGCCGAAGAAGTAACCGTCGCGGCCCGCAATCGCGCTGCCGACCTCACCGGCATACTTCGAATTGATCAGGATCGTCGATTTATCCGTCCCGTCCACCCACAGGTCGCCTTCCACAACGGTCCAGGTATAACCGGAAGCGTCACCGGTCAACTCGACCGTACCGTAATTGCCGAAAGCTCCGGTTCCCAGATAGTCGACCAGCTTGTAGAGAGAACCTGCAGCACCGGTCAGGTCAACAGTGATCTTTCCGGCATTTTCAATAGTGCCGGAAAATTTGACGCTTGCCGCAGTATCCAACGCCAGCACACCATTCGCCGAGAGCGTAATCGCATTCGCATCAAGATCCAGCGTTCCACCGTGAACCGTCAGGGTCGAGTTGATCGCAAACCCGCCGGAAACAGTCTTTATCTGCGCTTCAGCTCCATCGGTGACGGCAAGAGTGCCAAGGAGACGCCCGCCAATCGTCCTGAAGAAAGAGTTCTGTCCCGTGACAGTCGTCGCCCCCTGAAGATCGGCATAACTGAAAGTCGCCTGAGCGCCATCGGAAATATTGAGTACGCCACTCCCGCGCAAATAGAGATCGCCTCCCGCGCCGCCTCCGACCAGACTTGAACCGGCACCCGCCACGTTTACGGCAGCCACACCGTCACCACCGATATAGCCATTGCCGTCGTACTCAACAACGGACCCGTTGACGATGTTCAGTGTTGCCCCGGCGGATTCCAGACCGGTACCGAAATTGCCGACATAGAAGTTATAGTCATACCCGGCAATATCCATAGCGGTGCCGTCCAGAGTATTTTCCCCTTCGAGGAAGATCACCTTCTGAGAACCGCTGATATTGTTGTCCGTCAATGACGCATCTTTGAAAATCAGGTTGCCGCTTCCGGACAACGCGCCGGACAGCGTGCTGGCGCCGGAAACGGTGACCGTGCCGTTGTTGATCAGCGTCGCGAATTTCGCCGAAGCGGACGAAAGCGTGATGCTTCCGGAGTTCACGAACTCGGCATTGGCAAGACCGCTCACATCGAAAGAAGCCTTCTCCGCGACAATGATTGCGCCTTCATTCACCGCGTAATTGTACGTTCCCGTCGCGGTTCTGCCGCTCGCGCTGTAAAGCTTGAAGCTGCTGCCTTCGCCGGTAACCGTCAGAGTGACATCATCGTCATTCCGGAAAGCGAGAGTATCCGCTTCGAACTTACCGCCGGCCGAGATCGTGGCAAACATACCGTCGGCATATTGCGCTTCCACCCCCATTTCCGCCAGAGAAGCGTGGGCTTCCCCGAATGTCACCGTGGAGACTCCGGTCAGAATCATGCTGCCCTGATTGGTCACGGTCAGGCTGTCGCCGGTCGTGTAACCGAGCAGTTTCGGAGTTTCCCAGTCGGAAATGTTCATCGTGCCGCCGTCGACGACCAGCGAACCGCGATTGTGGACCTCGCCCTTGACATTGAGCGTACCGGTCACCACCAGCTCCGAATAGGGCCGGATGTAAATTGCGCCGGCCTGATTCGCCCGGTCAACCGTAAGCGTACCGTCGACCTGCGCTTTGGCAAAGTATTCACGCGCATCGGTACTGCCGGGAACAATATCCGGTTTCGACAGGCCGTTGCCGACATCCAGCTGCTTGACGGTGACATCCGCATCGGCATCAATGACAAGTTCGCGTTTTTCGCCCTTGACGCCTTCCAGAACCAGCTGATCGACCGAGGTTGTTCCGGCGACAGTGGCATTGCCTTCGGCGCTGATCTTGCCCCCGACAGTGGAATCCGTCAGCGTCGCACCGTCCGCCAGCGTAATTTCGCCGGTCAAAGTGTCGATATCGAGTACGGAAACACCGGAAACGGTGACCGTGCCGTTATTCTCGACCACATCGGCTTTCAGCGTGGAACCGGCGAGATTCACAACCGCTCCGTCCGCAACGGTCAACGCTCCGTCCGCGTTATAAATGCCCTGATGGAACCCGGAGGCTTCAATCCGAATATCCGAACTGTTGAAGTTCATCGTCTTGCCCGCCACATCAATCTGACCGGCCAGCACATCGGAGGAATTGAACGTGACGTTCTTGTCACTGCGGATCGTCAGGTATCCCTTCGTATCGTGTTCCACCCGGAACACGGAATTCGTAACGGTCATCTCCTGGTCGCCCGTCAGGCTGACGCCGCCGTAAGTGGCCGCCAGCACATTGGTGTCGGTCATGGTGACCTTGCCGCCCAAAGCGCCCCAGCTGCCCATCCGGAACTGGACTTCCGACATTTTGGCGTCCGCCGTACCGCTCCCCTTCACCTCAAGCACGGAATTCGCCCGGATACTCGTATTGTCACTGCTCATGGAGAGGAAACGGCCGGTTTCGGAAACCCTGATCGTGACCGTATGGGCCGCATCGGCCGCATCCACGCCGAAATCTCCCCCGCCGTTGATCAACGTGCCATCGACCTGAAGCGTAATGTCCTTTTCATCATTGTTGACCTGCAGGAAACCGACAGACATGCGAGGATCATGATCGGCCACGTCGAGATTCAGCGTAACGCCCGCTCCCACCGTGAAATTACCGGCAATCTTCGTATAGCTGTAATTGGTTCCCGGTTCGGCAGCGGCAAAGGAAGCCGTGCCGTTCTTCGCGGTGAAGATCAAATCATCGGAAAGCACCGGAGCATCCGCACTCTTTCCCGCCGACGGCCAGAGGCCGGTCAGGTCGCCATCCAGCACGATCGTCGTGGCTCCCACGGTGGAAGTCACCGCCGTGCCGAGGTCGGCAAACGCATTGTAGCCGAAAATGTTGCCGTCTTCCAGCGCGCTTGTTTCCGTATAATCCTGCCGGACGTAGAATGTACTCCGATCCACATCGGCAAGATAGAGGGAGTTGTTGAACTCCACAGTACCGGCATCGACCGTCACGAAACTGAAATCGGCGGCGCCGGTTCCGGTATAGGTGACCAGTTTGTATGCTTTACCCTCCTCACGGCCGGAAAGATCGACCGTGAACGAACCCGCGCCGTAGATATAAGCATCCGTGCCGTTCATCGCCACTCCGGCGGCATGTATATCGACCGCTCCGGAGAAAGTAAAGGAACTGTCCACCCCCATCGTCACGGAACTGCCCGCATATACCGTCAGGTCTTCCACGCTCAGGCTGCCGCCCTGCAGAACCAGCCGCTCCACACCGCTTATCATGCCCTGCGTCATGCTGCCGACACTGACGTCCTCGGCCTCCACGGAACCGGCCAGGACATCCCTGCCGGCCTTCAGCGTCAGCTCCGCACCGTTCTTCTGCACGGCGACCGCGGGCTCTCCTTCCGCCGCCGCCTCGAAGGAGAGAACGCCGTTGAAGTTCACGTCGCCGTCGGCACTGCCGGTGATGCTGCCCGTAACCGTATTGCCTCCGTTGAAATTCACGACGCCGTCATTCGCAATCGTGCCGAAGTCGGAGGTGGTATTGGAGAAATTGACCGTGCCGCTGTTTTCAAGCGCCTCACTGAGCGTCAGAGTGGCGTTGTCCACATTCACCGTTCCGAGGTTCTGCAATCCGCCGTTTTCATTGACGAAGGCGGCGCCGCCGGAAAGATTCAGCGAACTCATGGCGGAAACCTTGACCGGAATATTGGAGCCGGTAATATTGCGCAGCACGACGGAAGCGTCCGCGCCGGACACATTCAGCACTCCGCCCTTTCCGTATTCCGTCTCATAGCTCTCCAATCCGACCAACAGCACGGCCCCCATCGCTCCGGAGGTGGAATTCAGCTTGCCGGTGACATTCATCGTGCCGTAGACCAACACCTGGGCATCTTCAAACGGTTGCGGCGGCGTCACGGTCACTGTGCCGTTGACATCCACCTGCGTCGCGAGTTTCGCGCCGAAACTGCCGACCGTGGTCAGGTTGCCGTCGATCTTCACATAGACGTTGGCGTTCTTTTCCGCATAGAACTGGCCGACGGTGAGGTATCCCTTGACCGTGAATTTCTCCGCAGTCTCCATGTCGAAATCCCGTCCGGTATCGCTGTTGACGCCGAAATTCCAGACATTGGAAAACACAGCACTCTCCGAAGCGACCTCCACCCCTTTGACAAACAGTACTGCGTTTTCATCATAGGTCCCGGCAGCAATCACGATCTTTTCCGGTTCGGCAACTTCATCAATGGCTTGGTTGAGTCCGCTGAACGCATTGATGCCGTAGCGGTATCCCGGAGCGACTTCCGTGCCGAAAGCCGTATCGGCCGGCCAAGCGGCATTGACATAAATCGCCCCCATGCTGACGTCCGTCTTCCACAGGTCGTTGCCCTGAATCACCAGCGTATAGGTGTTGCCGTCGGCATCGGTGAATGTCTTCTGCGCGGAATCCCACGCCGTTCCGTTGACCGTGATATTCGCGGTATCCAGCTGGGCCGCCTCGTCCGTCAGGTCGATCAGCTTCCCAGTACCCGCCGCCAGCATCGCCGCATCGACCGTGATGTTGATCGAACCGCTATTGGCAAGGGAAGCGGCAACAAGAGAGGAAGTGTAATCCATTGTAATCGTTCCGCTGTTGGTAATCGTTCCGTTGACGGTGATTGTCGAGGCGTTATCCGCCATGATCGCGCCGAAGTTGGAAAATGCACTGTTTCGGAGCAGAGTGAACGAGGTGCCGCTCAGAACCACTGTTCCTTGTGTGCCGACCTTGAAATCCACGGATTGATTTTCACCGAGCTCAATGCTAGATGCCGTAGCCGTCAACAGACCGGCAAAAGAGTCTGAACCGACATAAAAATGAGGAACTTCTCCAAAGATAGCGGCAAATTTAAGTGTGGCATTGTCAAGGTCAAGTTTTGCAATCTTCTCATCGGCACCGGTTGCCGTTGCGTTGTATTTTGCATCGGGACGGTTTGCCGTTCCGATCTTTAAATCCCTGGACACCGTTGTCAAGCTTCCATTTTTGAGTGAAACCTGACCGGCAGCGTCATCCGCGCCAAATCCCGCATAGATATTGAATATGGCGACATCCAGCTCCCCGGAAGTCTCAAGCGCACCCAATATATGGGCTGATTCCACAGTCATGGAGGAATCTTTGTCCGCCGAGACCTTCCCGGTGGCGTTGACATTCAGAGTAGTTGTTTCCACCTTGGAATTCATGAGATTATAGCAGCTTGCGTTGCTGGCATACAACGCTGAATTGCTGAAATTCTCCGCATTTTCAATATTGAGCGTAAAACCGGCAACCCCCTCCTGATTGTATTTGTTGGTCGCGCCATAGATGTGACCGTTAAAATCGAATCCGCTTCCGGACAAGGTTGCGGTCGCACCTTCCTCAATGACAAGATGCCCCCTACCTGTAAGTCCGTCGGTTGTCAGCACAGCGCCGTTCTTGATTGAAAGTTCCCCCGTAAAAGCGGCGGAGATTTTGGAGTTCCCCGAAACATTGATCATGCCGGTATTGGCAAGAGAGACTGCGGACAAGGCGGAATCAGTCACCTCAATCGTGCCGCTGTTGGTGACAGCGTAGCCGGAAACCAGAGAATTGCCGGTAATCTCCAGTTTTGAACCGTTGCCATTGACGGTCATGGTTCCCACGCCGGAACCGGAAAAAACCAGCGAGGAATGGTTATCCACCTGAACCAGTCCGTCTCCGGCATTGATTATAAACTTGGAATTGCGGGAATCCGGATGGCCTTTATCATTGAAGTAGGTGTTGTTCAGAAGCAACCGGGAACCGGTTCCCGAAAAATAATTGACACTGACCTGACCGGCAGTAACTTCAAATAAGGTGTTGTTCAAGGCAATATTGCCACCATCGCGCAATTGCAGATAACCGGCTCCGCCCTGCAGTGTGCGTTCTTCAAACGTCGCACCAACCGCGGCATTGCCGTTATAAGTGATCGTCGTGCCGGTTCCACGCGCCAGCAGCTGTTCACCGGTTGCAAAAAGTTTGCCGCTTTCATTTACGATAGTGGTTGATCCGGTGTGCGCATAGTAAATATAAGCCCTGACATCGGAATTGATCTTCACTGTCATCGGGCGGCCGTCATAACTGACGCCAAGTAAGCCGGATGAGGTGGTCAGTGCCATATCCGCGTTGACGGTCAAAGTTGCATTGACATCGCCTCCTGCGAATGTGAGTCCTGCGCCGGAATATGTTATTTTCTCCCCGTCCAGCTTTAGATCGCCAAGAAGCGGAACATACTCCCCGTTTGACGTCTCCTCTATGGTCGACAGCATTGTGATGTTCTGAGTGCCAGCGGTCTTCTGAGCCAAAGCATCGTTTAGTGAACTGAATGCATTGATACCGTAATATTTTCCGTCGTCAAGGATGGTTCCCGTCACAGTGTCCGGCGTGACAGCCCATTCGCCGCTTACATAAAGCGTACTGACATCGGCTGCCGCAACGGGCTGTACGACGCCGTCACTGGTCACAAACAAATCCGCAGCCAAAGCCGGCAGAACGGCCGCCAGGTCACCCGCGAAATCACCGGCGGTAATTTTACCGTCCGCGTCAAGAGTAACGCCGGTTCCGGCGTAGCTGTATTGCCCCTCCGTCAGGTCAAGCTGATCCAGCGTCACGACATTTCCATCCTGAGTATTGCTTCCGGTGATCAGCACCTGCGCGTGACCGGCCCCAAACGAACTCGTATTGGCCTCGACGCAGGCAAAAACAAAGGGATTTTCGCTTGTTCCCGCATTGGTATTGGTCACGGCATTTCCATCCAGCAGCACGGTATAGACATTGGCGCGGCTGTTATTCTGGTAGAAATCAAACGCATAAAAACCGAATGAAGCGTTCGAGCCGTATATCGTGTTGTTCCCGACCTTGATCACAGCGCCGGCCATCGCGTTCATGGTCTTGACCGCGACGAAATTATACGGAACTGTTTCGGAACCGAAAGTATTGCCGGAAATTTCCGAACCGTCCGCAAGGTAGCTCCAGCCGAAAATCGCAGCTGCATATGCGTCACCGGCCTGATTGCCCCCCTTGCTCGCAATAATGGTATTGTTTTTGACCGTGAGCAGCAACCCCGTGCTGACTTCACTGGTTCCGGTCACGATAAAGGCCGACCTGTAGGTTATGCTGGAAGGCGTAACGTCAGCATAACAGCCTTCGACGTTCAACGCCGCAGCACTGCCGGCGCTGACGTAGCTGTTGCCGCCGAACTTCAGATCCTTCACGGAAAGCGTAACGCCGGCGCCGGCATTCATGATCACATCATTCAGCACGCCGACATATTCTTCCCCCGCCCTGGTTCCGACGATCGTCAGATTCTTGTCGACAGTCACGGTTTCGCCGGAAATATTCCCCAGCACGGTAACGGTATCGCCATCCTGAGCAGCAGCGACAGCTTCGGCAAGCGTTTTGTACTGGACATCGTCGACGACGGCCACATATTCCGTTTCATTGAGTGCTACAGTCATGTTTCCGTTCTCCTTTTTGTTGTAAAAATTGAAGTTTTATTTTATGCTCTGAAAAAATTAAAAAAGAATGCCCGACCCGTTTCCCATTGCCGGAAACGGCCTTGCATTCTTTTTGTTATTCTGTTGACCTGCCTGATGATGTTTCATAGACGCAGCCTGCGCTCCTGCCGGTAAAGAATCTGCTTCCGCGCCGAGAGGCGGAAATACCCGCTCTCCCCTTGTAACCGCAATTGCCGGAAATTTTCCGCTGTACGCCGGAACAGGGAAACAACCGAAATGCAGACGGCCCGCAACTCTTTTTTCACCGCATCCATGAAACGGGAAGCATCTCCGGCGACGTCTGCCGCCACGGAAATGGCTTTCCCCGCAATCACCGGGGCTGTGACGCGGCAAAACTCATGCAGAGATACACGCAAAGCCGGTACGGAAACTTCCGCACCGGAAAACTCGCGGCGGATGTGCCATTGCTCTGAAAAGCATTGGCACTCAACGCATAGAGCTATTGGACTATTTGCCGCTAATAAACCAGATTCCTGCATAAATATAGCCCGAATATAAAAACAGGTTCAATAGATCATATAATTTTTTATCACCATTAATTATACTTTATCTTCCGTGATTTTGCAAGTTTATTTCACTGTTTTTTTCACTGTTTTTTTCAGTTCATACCTGCAAAAAAGCAAAATTCACAAAAAATCTTCCAGGCAAAACCCGGGCGGCACAATACAATGAGAGGCGGCTCGTCTTTACGATTCCGGAAAGTCGAGCCGCCGAACAGGGAAAGTTGTATTAATCAACACTTAACCGATTTACATCAAATACCTTCCAGACTGCAGAAGCTTTGCAGCCTGACATTCGCATTTCCGCGAAACAGTGACCTTCCTCCCGCTTTTCAGAACATGACGGCCAGGGCCTCGCCGCCGTAGGTGACGGCCTGTTCCGTTCCTCCGACCGGACGGACGCGGAACCGCCGCTGTTCCAGCATCCCCGGATAGCTGCCGCAACGGTCCTCCACGGTCAGGGTGCGGGCCGCGTCGTTCCAGCGGAAACGGATTTCGGAGTGCTCGCCATGCTCGTACCCGTAGCCGTCGAACGCATCCTCATACAGAATAAATTCCCCGTCAGCGCCGGGATAAATCCGCAGTTCGAGGTCGTCCCACAGCTTTTCAGTGGAGAACTGCACCTCCGGGCCGAGCGGCAGGATCGAACCGGCCTTCACGTACAGCGGCGCCAGGTCGATCGGCGCGGGGCGTTCCACTTCGCCCGCGACCGGCTCCTCCGTATGGAAGTCGAACCACTTCCCGGCGGGCAGCTTCACCCGGCGGCTTCCGGTCCGGCTGAAGTCGGTCACGCCCTCTTTCACATACATCGGCTCCACCACCGGCGCAACCAGCAGCGCCCGCCCGAACCGGAATTCGTCGCCGACGCCGGCCAGCGCCGGATCGTCCAGCGCCGCCGGGCGCAGGAAGGAACCGTCCAGCTTCGCGACCTCCCACGCGGTCGAGTAGAGGTACGGCAGCAGCCGGTAGCGGAAGCGGATGCACGCTTCGATCGCGTCGAACGCCCAGTCGCCGCGCTTTCCGAACTGCCAGATTTCACGCGGCGAAAACGTGCCGTGCGAGCGCATCATCGGCGTGAACATGCCGAACTGCATCCAGCGCACGTACAGCTCGCGGAACCCCGGCTCCGCCACGCCGCCCCGGAACTCCCGGTCCGCGAAAAAGCCGCCGATGTCGGTGTTCCAGTACGGGATGCCGCACATCGAGAGATTCAGCCCCGCCGGAATCTGCGCGCGCAACGCCTGCCAGCTCGAATCGACGTCGCCCGACCAGCAGAACGCGCCGGTGCGCTGCTGGCCGGCGAATGCGGAACGGGTCAGGATCGTCACGCGCTTCGAGGCGTCCGCCGCCTTCTGGCGCCGCGCCACCCCCTCGACGTGCACCAGCGGGTAGGAGTTGCGCACCCGCCGGAGCGATCCCGCCGAAGTCGGCGTGTCGAACACATCGGGCGTCGGCCACATATTCTGGGTGTACGGAAACGGCTGCTCCGGCTCGGAGGCGTCCAGCCACCAGCCGTCCACGCCCGCCTTGCACAGATGCCGCTCCAGCAGCTTCCAGAAAAGTTCGCGCGCATCGGGATTCCACGCATCGTAGTTGCGGCCGTTCCTGGACATGTTCGCCCCGAAGCCCAGCAGGAAATTCCGCTCCTTCATCTCCCGGTACGGCACGGTTTCCGTGCCGAAGTCCGGCCAGACCGAGATCAGCACGTGCGCATTGAGCTCGTGAATCCGCTCCACCGCCTTTTCCGGCGCCGGGAACGCCGGATTCAGGAACTCCATCGAATTCCACAATTCCAGGGTGTTGCCCCAGTACTGCCAGTCCTGGATGATGCAGTCGAGCGGCACGCCCAGCTCCCGGTACTTCTCCACCGCCGCGACCAGCTCGTACTGGCTCGCGTAACGTTCCTTGCTCTGGCAGTAGCCGAGCGTCCACAACGGAGGCATCGGCGCCTTGCCGGTCAGCCGGCGCATATTCGCGACCACCCGGTCGCCGGAGCCGCCGCCGAGGAAGTAGTAATCGGCGCATTCGCCGAGTTCGGAGTCGAACGCCGTCTCCCGGGCCGAATCGGTGAACACCGTCGGGGAGGCGTTGTCCCAGTAGACGCCGTACCCTTTCAGCGACAGGAAAAACGGAATCGCGATCTCCATATTGATCTGCGACAGCAGCAGCCGCTGGCCGCGCTGGTTCATCCGGCCGGTCTGGTGCTGGCCGAGACCGTAGATCGCCTCGCCGCCGCCAAGCCGGAACGCCTGCCGGACGCGGCTGGTCCGCTCCCCCGCGTAGCACTCCGGCGTGAACACCGTGCCGGCCTCCTTTTCGGCCAGCAGCAATCCGCCCTCCGGGGTCAGGAACCGGACGCGGCCATCTGCCTGAGCGATCTCCAGCTGCAGCGCATCGCCCGTCAGCAGCCAGCGGCCCTCCGCCTCTTTCAGCGTGAACCGGCACGGCTCCGGCTGCATCACCACCGCGAAACTCCGCTTTTCCACGGCGTTCCCGGCGGGATATTTCAGGATGCGGACGATCTCCGGCGAAAAGAACTGCACTTCGATTTCCAGTCCGTCGGCTGTGACGTGAAAAACGGCGGGAGCACTCATGGATATACCTCCTGTATTGTTGCGTTTCATTTCTGAAATTATAGCAAACAACCTTGAAAAAGCAAGCACCAGTCCGGAATCGTCTCAAATAGTCCGATTTTTGCTCACCCTTTTCCGCACTCCTCGCCGTAGCGGCGGCGCTGGTCGAAAAAGTTGCTGCGGCTGAAAAATCCGCACCGCGCCGCCGCGTTTTCCGCCGATGCGCCGTCCGCGATCAGCGTCTCTGCCGCGCGCAGCCGCAGCCGGTTCAGATAGACGCAGAAGCTCATCCCGGTTTCGCGGGTGAACCGGCGGTGGAATACGCTGCGGCTCATCCCGGCCAGTTGCGCCGCCTCCGCCACGGAGATCCGCCGCGAAAAGTGGTTGTCCAGAAAGTAGAGCACCGTTTCGATCGCCGCGTCATGCTCCGGCGTCGCCGTGCCGAGGCGGTAGCGGGGCGGGTCGTCCAGCTCGAATGCGAGCGCAAGCAGTTCCAGCAGCGCCGCGTGGGTGCGCAGCGTGCCGCCGAATGCGGGACGCTCCGACCAGCGCCGGATCCGCCGCATCAATTCGCCGCCCCGCCGGGCCGCCTCCTCCGGCAGCCCGGCGATGAAGCCGCGCTCCAACACCCGCTTGCGCCAGAAGCCGAGCAGCAGCCGCGCCTCCGCCGCGGCCGCCCCCTCCCCTTCCGGGAACCCGTAGGGCATCATCAACACTTCACAGCGGCAGCCGCAGGCGGGATCAGCCGCGAACACATGCGGCTCGCCGGGCGGAATCAGCAGCAGTTGCCCCGGCCGCACCGGTTCGCGCCAGTTGCCGACCGCCTGCACGCCGCCGCCCTCGGCGCAGAAGAACCATTCAAACTCCCCCTCGTGGCGGTGGGTCGGCAGTTCGGCCAGCGGCCGCCGCTCCGGCAGCAGGTGCGGCGCGAGCGTCACAATGCCGTTGCGGTGATTCTGAATGCGGCTTCCCATTGTCGTCTCCTTTGCCGTAGTATAACCGTGTTTCAGCATCAATGCAAGAGGAAAAAATAAAAACGCGCCCGGAATCCTGCGACACCGGGCGCGATCTTTCAGCGCGTCACCACCGTTTCAGCCGGTACGGATTGAACGGGCGGTGGGCGTCGGTGTACGGGAAGCTGTCGCCGCTGCGCACAACGATCTCCGGCGACGGCCCGGCGATGCCGCCGTACTGGAAGTTGTCGTACACCTTCACGGCGATGGAGTTCACCTCACCGAACCTCACCACTTCCGGCGGGATCGGATAGGAGCGTTTCACCGCCCAGTACTCCTTCACGTCGTTGCCGGTCATGCCGACTTCGCGGCCGTTCACGAACGCCTTGTCCATATCGTCGACCACGCCGAGGTTCAAAAACAGCTTCTTCCCACGGAAGCTCTCCGGGATCACCACGCTGCAGCGATACCACGCGTAGCCGTCGTAGGGCAGCTTCGCCTGCGGAAAGGCCGGATTCGGGGCGGTCACGCCCTGATTCTCCCAGTAGCCCGGCACTTTGATCGAACGCCACTGCGAATCGTCGAAGCCGGGCTTCTCCCAACCCCGGAAGAAGCCCCGGTTTTCCGGGTCGGTGCTGAACTTCCACTCGCCCGGCAGCTTCACCGGCGCCAACGCACCGCCGGAGGCCGCTTTTTCGGAAACGGTCATGAACGCCGCCCCCTCCGCCGCCAGCAACTGCGCGACCGCGCGCCCCAGCCGGACCGCCGCGCGGGTGGTCCGCTCCGGGCTCAACCGGGAATCCCGGAACCGCTCCGGGTTCACCGCGATCAGCACGAATTTCCCGCGGCCGCACGGCACTTCGGCCAGCAGCCCCGGTTTCGCCAGCAGCTTCACTCCCGCCGACTCCCGCACCAGAGGTTCGGTGAGCAACGCCTTCACGAAAAGGTCGGACCAGCCGGTTCCGGCACGCCGCTCCAATTCGGCGGAAGGCTCCGCACGGTACACTTCGGCGGCCTCCGCCGTGACCGTGACCTTGCCGAGCTTCAGCGTTTCCGGCAGCGGGCCGAGCAGAAATACCGTGCCGCCCTGTTCCACTTGTTTCACCAAAGCGTCGAGGCCCTCCCGGTCCAGCGCCGACGCCTCCGCGAGCGTCAACGCCCCCAGCGGAGCGGTTTTGACATTCAGCCGGGCGGCCAGTTTCGCGGCCCCCGCGCCGATCGCCCGCACCGGTTGCGCATCGCGTCCCGGAGCCGGGTTCCACGCCGCCAGCCGGCGCAGCAGCTCCGTCGCGACCGGATCGCTGCCGGCACGCCCGGCGAGGTCGAGCTGGCAAAAGAGGATATGCCCCCTGCCCTCCGCAAGTTCGGTGAGAAATGCGTAGTCCAGGTCGAACTCCCCTTCGAGCCAGTGGCGGAAACCGCCGGTGTGCGGTTTCTCCAGCATCAGCGACGCGATCGAACCGCGGTTGCCGCGCCGGAACGGCTCCTCCGGGTATTCGCCCGCCGTAGCTTCGCTGTACTTCGGATCGGGTTCCAGAAAGGAGTAGCCGCCCCGCCAGTCGGTGAAATCCACCGGTTCCAGCCCCGCCAGCAACTCCGGGCTTCCGACCGGAAACATCCGTCGCACGCCGCGCGGCTGCACCCGCAGCCCGAAAGGCGACAGATCCGGCTGCGCCATCACCACCAGCGCCGCCCCGGCGCGCACCTGATCGAGCAGCTTCGCGAGCGTCGCATACGGCAGCTTCGCCAGAGAACCGCGCCCGATCACGATCATATCCTCCGGCCCGACCTCCCTCTCTGGGCCGCACCCCCGGATAAAGCCGCGCCCGACCATAACGACATCCTCCATCCCCGCGGTTTCAGGGTTGCCTTTCATAAAGGGGATCAGCAGCTTTTCAAACGCCTGCCGGGTTTCCCCGACGGGATCGAACAGCACCACCGTTTTTCCCGGCTTTATCCGGTCAGGAGGAAACACCTGCAGCGGAAAATCCTGCACGTCGAGCCGCTTCGGATCGACGCCGGAAACCGACAGCTTCAGCACCAGCTCCGTGCGCTTCTCCACCTGCGGCATGGTCAGCGTAAAAGGCACGAACGCCCGCCGCCCCGCCGCGACTTCGACCGGCACCGAACCGGATCTGCCGCCGAGCGTCCAATTCACGGTGAGCTTCAGGTCGCGGCGCGAATCGTTGACCGCGACGATCTGCTTTTCCACCGTTTCGCCGGAGTAGAACGCATGGGTCCGGCTCGAAAACCCTTCGGCGCGGCTGCCGCCCGCCCAGACCAGCACCGGCCGGAAGCTGCGCTCATACGCCCTGCCGGTGCCGCACAGCTCGTGCTGGGACGGCGACCGGTAGTTGCCGAGCGGCTTCGCGCCGGGCCGGGACCAGTCGTGATACCGGAAATCCGACTTCACGCCGTGCTTCCAGTATTCAAAGCCGACGCCGCACAGGTCGCGCTCGTCCACCCACGGGCAGAAGCCGTTCACCCCGTAGGCGCGCCACACCCGGATATAGGCGGGACTGACCAGCTGCTGCACCAGGCTGACCGGCGCGTGTTCGTAGAGATTGTAGTTCCACCAGTAGGGCTGGTAGGAGTTGTAGAAGTCGCAGTTGCTCTCGACCTTGTCGGTCGCATTGGAGTCGATCAGTTTCAGATAGCGGTTCTCCTGCAGCCGGTAGGCGTCGCGGCCGAGGTAGGGGGCGCAGTACTCCGCCTCCATCGGCTCGGCGCCGCCCATGGTCATCCAGCTGCCGTCGCGGCAGCGCGAATAATCCATCTGGGTCGGGAAGCCGAGTTCGACCGCGTTGAACGGCCTCACTCCGTGTTTCGACCACGGCTCCGGATAGTCGGCGCGCTCCTGAAGCGGCGGCCACGAGATGTAGAAGTTGGAGGTGATCATGCTGCCGTAGTTGCCTCCGGCGTGGTGGTAGATGATCCGCGAATCGTCGATTCCCCGGATCAGCGCCTCGGACTCCCCCGCCTCGCGCCGCTTGCGCCCGAGGTCGCTGACCGAATCCGCCGGTTTGAAGTTGCTGCCCCACGCATAGGGATTCAGATCCCACGGATAGCCGAGCAGATTGAAGTTCATCGACCAGAAAACCAGCGACGGCGAATTGCGGTAACGCTCCATCAGTTCGCGGTTCATGCGCAGCCACTCGGCGCGCTGCGGCGCGGAGTTCCAGTTGATGTCGTAAACCCGGCCCAGCGGCAGCGCCACCAGCCAGCCGGTCCGGTCGGCCTCGTCGAACAGGTCATCGTAGAACTGCGCGCAGCCGCCGACCCGCCACGCGTACTCGTTGGAGATCATCAGCGTGTTGAATCCCGCCTTGCGGTACAGATTCAGCACCGGCAGCAGGTGGTTCTTCGCGGAGGTCACGAATGCGTCGCGGTTGGCCGCCGGCAGCGTGATCAGCCGGAAGGGCTTGCCGTTCAGCATCATCTCGCGCCCGTCGATCCAGACTTCGCGGAAGCCGAACCGGCGCGGCAGCGAGTGTTCCACCGTTCCGCCGTCGCGGTCCAGCACCGCCTCCGCCTGGTACAGATACGGATCGTCGGTCTCCCACAGATGCGCGTCGCGCCACGGACAGGTGAAGCTGAACTCCTGCACCTCCTCGCCGGTGAGCTTCAGCCGGGCCGGAAACTGTTTCACCGCCGCTTCCCGTTCATACGGCCGGATCACGAACCGCGCCCCGGCGTCGCCGGTGAGCTTTTGCGGATTCGCAACACGCAGTTGAAAGGTGATTTCGCCCCGGCGCACGCTGGTTTTCATAAAGAGGTCGTCCACCCGGAGCCCCGCGGGACGGATCACCAGCCGCACGTCCTGCGTAATGCCGCGCAGCGTCGCCTTCTGTTTCACATTCGCGGTCATCTCCGCCCCGAGGAACATCTTCTCCTCGCCGCTGATCGCCGCATCGACCCGGATCACAAGTTGGTTGACCGCGCCCGGCTTCACTTTGTCCGTGATGTTCCAGAGGCCGGGACGGCGCTCCATGCAGACGCCGAGCTTTTCTCCGTTCAGATAGACCACTCCGCCGATCGTGACCCGGTCCACCGCCAGCAGCAGCTCCCGGCCCGGCGGCACTTCCGGAGCGATGAATTTCCGCCGATACCACGCCCCCTCGAACTCCTGCAGATTCTTCCCGTCATAGGTGCACGCCCCGCCCCAGCTGCCCCGTTTGAACCGGGGCGACGCGATCGGGAAATCCGCCGCGAACATCCACGACGACGGAACCGGAACCGGATAAAATTCGGATTCCGCCGGCATCTCTTTCTGAATTTTAAAAGTCGGCGCAATCTCCCAGATGCCGTTCAGATAAAGGTTGGTGTTGAAGTCGTTGCCCACCCGGAAGTTTCCGGCCAGATCAGGCGGCGACGGTTTGTCATAAGGCAGCGGAGCCGCCCCGGCGACGGCCAACAGCAGCGCGGCCAGCAGTGCGGAAATCCTTTTCATTTCGCCTCCCCGGTTTGCGGCACATGGTTGAACAACGCTTTCACCTCCTCCGGCGGCAGCGCCCGGTTGTAGATGCGCAGCTCGTCGATCTCCCCGGCCAGCACCTCCTTGTCACTGCTCTCGCTGCCGATTTCGAGCCGGTGCGGCGTGCCTTCGGGCCGCTCGCGCATCGGGTTGGAGGGGGTCTTGTAAGAGATCTCCCTCCCGTTCATATAGACCCGGATCTCCGGTCCGTTCCAGGTCACGGCCAGATGCTGCCATTCCCCTGCCGGATACGGTATCTTATTCGGGGAGAGCACCAGATTGCGCTTTTTGTCGCGGTCGTGCTGCGATACGCACAATTCATCCCAGCGGGTGCCGCCGATATAGAACGCGTTTTCATTCCACTCCTTTCCGGCGGCGGCCTTGAAAATGCGCCACGAACGCTGTTCGCTCCACGGCCGGTCCCGCCTGATCCACATCGCGACCGTGCCGCGCTCGAAATCGAACTGATCCTTCGCCGGATAGGCCAGCTTCGCGCCGCCCTCCAGCCGTACCGCTTTGCCGAACCTGCCGTCGACGAACTTCAACTTCTCCGCGCGCACCGGTCTGCCGTTCGCGGCGGCCGCCTCGGCGGAACCGTCCATCGGCGCGTACAGGATCAGACCGTCCGCGATTCCGGCGCAGGCCGTCACGCCAACTGCCGCCAGCACGGCGGCGCAATACCGTTTCCAACTGTTCATTTTCACCTCTCTACTTCAAAGCCTGATAACCGTTGTTGTTCCTGACCGCCGGCGGAAACATCCGCTTCATCTCATCGTCCGTGCTGCCGAAGCGCGGCACGCTCCCCGCATGACCGTCCAGAAACAGCACGTTAAACCGGTCGCCGTGGCGGGTGGACATGCGCGGCACGCCGTTGCCGGTCAGCCAGTCGCTCCTTCCCCACCATGCAAACGCGATATTCCCCATCCTGCCGTTGCACGTTCTTCCGTCATAACTCATCAAAGAATCGCAGAAAGCCACCTTCAACGAAGGCTCCATATACTGCTCGATCTTCGCGACGCTTCCGGCCTTGCCGCTGACATCGCTCAATTCCGAAGCGATACTTCCGCCAAAGACAAAGCCCGCCACCCCATAGCTGCCGAACACCCATTTGCCGCGTTCGTTTTCGGTGTAGGCTTCGCCCCGCCAGTTGACGGGGTCCTGAATCGCCGCCTTTTCCGAACCGGTGGCGGGACAGAAAAAGATGGTCTTTTCGGTTTTCTGTTCCAACTTTTTCATATCGTAATATCCGGCCTCCGCCAGCTTCCAGAACGGCACGCTGAAATCCGACGTATCCTGCGCACCGGGAGCCTTGAACGTCACCGCCGGTACGTATCCGGCATGGTCTCCCGTATAAAGCGCCACCAATGTCCCGATCTGTTTGAAATTACTCATGCACCCGCCGCTTTTGGCCTTATCCCGCGCCTGATTCAGCGCGGGCAGCAGCATTCCCGCCAGAATCGCGATGATCGCGATCACCACGAGCAGCTCAATAAGGGTAAAATTTCGTAAATCCCGTGGCCGCATAATGTACAGTATGTTCGGTCACGGGAGCTTTCCAGTATAAAAAAATCACCCAAATAAGGAGACTGAAAAATGAGAAACAAGCAAAATTTACACAACATACTGTACATTATGCGAAACACCTGCAATATCAAGTACCCTGATAAAAAGTTTATCTATCTTTTGTTTCCGGCAGCAGGATCAGGTCGATGAAATTCCCCGGCAGCTTCGGGGTCTGGCCGATGCCGGGCGTCAGCTCCAGCCAGCCGGCCCGGCCTTTGCCGTTGTTCACATTCACCAGCACGCTGAACCGCATCGCCGAACCCGCCTGAAGCCGGAACGGGCTGACCAGCAGCCTCGGAAACGCCAGCTCGTACACCGTTCTGCCGTTTTCCACGCGGACCGCCGATTTCACCGCCGGAACCACGCCGAGCTGTTTGTCCACGCTGTCGTAGAGCGCGGCGGCGGCGCGGTGCATATAGACCACCGGCCGGCCCTGCCACAATCCGGCGGCGAACTCGTAGTCGTCATCCTGATATCCCTGCAGCTCCTTCGTCGCATTGCGCAGCGGATCAAAGGCGATCTGCAGCGAATCCCCGCCCCACAGCCCGGAGGGGCCGACCGGATTTTCCACCACACCGGCCTTGCCGACCTCAACGGCGAGGTAGAGAAAATCGTCGTCCCAGCCGAAGCGCAGCCCGGCGTCGATCCGGTCCTCCTGCGGCGTCCACGGCGCGAGCTTCACCGCCTGCGCGGAGGTGAGCCGGACCGGAGCGGCCTGCGGCCAGTCGTCCAGATTGCCGTCAATCATCGGAGCCTTCGCCAGCTTCGGCACCAGAATCGACTTCAGGTTGAAGCCGAACTTCCGGGGCGAACCGCCCTCCGGGGTCACCTCCACCTCAAACGGCCGGTCCGCCGGAGCGATCCCGGCAACGGTCCGGAATTCGACCGCCCGGCTCTCCTCCGCCGGAATCGCCGGGAAAGCCGCTTCGCCCTTTCCCTGCACCAACCCGCCGGTCAACACTTTCACGGTCCCCGCCGCCGGGCGGTTGGAACCGTTGAAAAGCCGGATGCGGAACGCATCGCTCCCGGTCACCTCCAACGCCGCCTCAAGCTGCCGCACCGCTCCGAGGTCCAGCTTGCCGATCCAGTTTTTCAACTCGTCGGCGGAAGCGGCGGTTTCCAGATAGACCGGATACTCGTCCAGCCCCAGCCGGCCGCCGGCAAGACGGGTGCCCATGAAGTCAAATACGGCAACTTTTCCAACAGCCTGTTCCGGCAGCGCCGCCGCAACCGGCTTGCCGTTCCACTTCCACAGCACCGCCACCCGGCGGTCGCCGCGGTCGAAAATGTAGCAGCGGTAATCGCTGCCCAGCCGCACCCGTCCCGCCGGGACCGCCTTTTCCAGCCGGTCCGCCGCGTTGCGCAGCGCGAACATCACCGGAGCCGGACGCGCCAGATCGCCGGTCGCCGGATTTCCCATCAGGATCATCGACCAGCCGGTGCCGCAGGCGCTCTGATCCATGCTGAAGTGGTGGAACTCCTCGACGCCGTGCGCGAATGCGATCAGCATCATCCTGGTATTGTAGGCGGCGCGGCTCCGCTCCCAGTCGCCGATCAGCTCACCGGCGGGCAGTGCCACGCCGCGCTCCCCGGCCTCCGACGCGACCAGCGACAATCCCGGACGGCGGCGGTCGGCCAGCTTGCGCAGCGTCACGAGGTCGTCCGCGTAATCCGGCAGCTCCGGCAGCGCCCGGTAGGGGTGTTCGGTGATGATCGAAAGCGCGTCGGCGGCTCCCTTCGCAAGCACATTGTCGGTCCACGGAATATCGGTGTGGCAGGAGGCAGGCCCGGCCACCTTCGCGGCGGGATCGGCCTCGCGCAGCACCTCCGCCGCCGCCCGGATCGCCTCGGCGTTGGCTTCGGGGGTCATCTCCCGGTGCTTCGCCGGATCGGCGACGCGAGTGCGCCCGCCCCAGATGTTGCTCTCGTTGAAGATTTCATAGCTGTCGATCATGCCTCTGGAACCGGCGGCGGCCTGTTTCAGCAGCGCCTTCCACTCGCTCCAGTCGTTCGGTGCGAGGAACTGCGGGACATCCGCGCCGAGCATCCCGACGCACATCATCACGCGGAAGTTGTTCCGGTGGAAATAAGGCACATCGCGGAAGCCGTGAGTCGGCAGCCTGCGGAAATCGGACCACATCCGCACCGCACCGAACCGGAAATCCTTCAGCATCGCGATCGCGGTTTCGGCGTTCTGCCGCGAATCGTAGTTGATACCGAGCCGGGTCAGCTGCGGGCCGGGGCGGTCGATCACGCCGGACAGGAAGTTGTACTTCACGTCGCCGATCGTAAAATTCCAGTTATAGCTTCCCCGGAACTCCTCCGGCAGCGGCAGCGTGTATTTGCATTTCCCGCGCCCCGCCGCATCAAGCCTCACGTTTTCCTGCCCGGCCGCCGCGATCCGGCGGCCCCGGAAGTCCGCCAGCTCCCAGCGGACCGGCACTTCGCTTTTCCCCGGCGCGGTGATCGTGAACTCCGCCTCGACCGGCTCCCCGGCGAAACTGTAGCCTTTCGGCTGATTCAATTTGCCCTCCACGGTGATCGCCGGACAGGCCGCGTCCCGCACCGGGCCGAGGTGGTAGGCCGCGTCGTCCGCCCAGACCGTCGAACCGGGCTGCGGCACCAGCCGCGGCGTCACCTGATGGAAGATCGCGCCGTAGCCGTTGACCACATCGCCGTACACGTAAACGCCGGGAGCTTTCGCCCCCCACTGCGGCACCGAAAGGTCGTACCGCTTCCAGTCGGTCCCCACCGTCACGTCGCGCCCGTAGGCGATGCCGGAGGCCAGATAAAGGCCGAGCGTGACCCGGGTTTTCGGCTTGTCCGCTTTCAGCCACACCGAAAACGACGCGGGCCCGTTCGTCCGGAACGGCACCGAGTTGTAACAGAAAAATCCGTCCGCATCCGGCGCCGTCTCCAGCCGGAAGGAGTTCCGCCCGGAGCGTTTCACCTCTCCGTCCACCGCCGCCGCCATCGCGCGATTGTACACCTTGCCGTAACCGTCGTGAATCCTGCCGTCGTCCGCCATCGCACCCGTTCTGCCGCTGAACACCCCGACATTGAACCAGCCCAGCTCCGCACCGCCGTTGGTCAGCCAATTCGCGGCGGGATCGGCCGCCGCCTCCTTTACCGGAGCAAAACCGGCCTTGCCGATCCGGTAAATCCCCGCGCCCGGCAGGTCGAACCGCAAATGCAGTTCATTCAAATCCTCCGGCAATATCTGTTCAAAGGCGAGCGTTTCCCCGCCGCCGGAGAGCGCGAACTGCTTCGCTTTCCAGTAGTGCTTCTTCGCTTCGCCCTGATTCCCCTCGAAGTAGAGCGTCGCCGGCACTCCGCCCGGCTCCGCACCGGCCTCCAGCGTCAGCTCCATATTCCTGAGCCGCAGCGACAGCTCGAACGGCAGACCGTGGGCGCGGAAGATCACCTCGGCTTTCGGGAATTTCTCCCGCAACGCCCGCGTGTCGATCACCAGATGCCCCTGCTCCACCGCCGTTTTCAGCAGTTCCGCCGCCTCCGCCGGTTTCACGGAGATCATTCCGGCCAGCCGTTCGCCGCGCACCGCGACGGAACCGCTTTTCACATTCCGCTCCAGGCGGCATCCGCTCCAATCCGGCGTGAAAGCCGCTGCGGCCATCCCGGCCAGCAGCAGCATCGCCGCCGGCAATCCCTTGCAATATTTCATCTTCCTTCTCCCCTACTTGATCCAGCCGAAATAGCGGCTGCGGTCCTGCTCCAGTTCCCCCAGGCTCATCGGCGCGGCGCGCCCGTCCAGAAACAGGATATTCGCCACCATCTGGCGCGGCGCGGTCGCGGAATTGCTTTCGGTCACATACATCGACATGCCGCCTCCATGCACATACCGGATATGCACATTGTAGTTGCAGGTATAAGTGTTGGAATTGCTCCCCGACTCCAGGTCCCGCCCGCCGTCGATCAGGTTCACCCGGATGCTCGGCTGCCGGATCGATCCGGTTTTGATGCTCTGCGCCGCCCACTGCCGGTAGTAGCCGGTATCGGGAATGTCGTACTGCTTGCCGAAACCGCAGTTCATCGCATAGGTGCGTTCGGTCGCCTCGTTCGCCGAAGGGCAGAGCAGCAGCTTGCAATTACGCCCGTCCGCCCCCTGATAGGTCGTATTTCCCGAAATCGGCAGCAGGTTGGCCAGCCACAGCAGCCCGTACCATTTCTTATTGGAGTTGGGAGCCTCCGCCACTCCGTCCGCCAGATTGAGATTCTCCGCGAACGGCCTCACGTCGTACATCCCCTCATACGAAAACAATGTAATGCCGAGTTGTTTCAGATTGTTCAGGCACTGGGTGTTGCGCGCCTTCTCCCGCGCCTTGTTCAGTGCGGGCAGCAGCATTCCCGCCAGAATCGCGATGATCGCGATCACCACGAGCAGCTCAATAAGCGTAAAATTCCGATTCTTCCTCATCGTTCCGTCCCCTTTCCTGACTGCAGTTCAGCAAGCGTGCGCGGCCTGAACAGCCTTGCCCCCTGCCCTTTCAAACACCATATCGATATAAAGCGCGGCGCTCCATCCGTAATCCATGAACGCCTGATGGTACGGACTCAAATCGGCATCGCAGGCGTTCTTGCGCAACAGTTCCGGAGGATCGCACTCACAGCGGTCGTCGTAGAACTCGAAAAATGTACCGTACTTGAAATAGAACTTCTCCAGCTCCGCCATCGTGGAGCCGATCAGCGTTTCCGCTTCCTCCCGGAAGCCGTACCGCTCCAGCCCTCGTGCGATCAGGTAGTTGATATTGATCCAGACCGGGCCGCGCCACATATCCTTGCTGTAGAACTCCGGCTGGCTGCGGCTGATCGATGGCACCGCAAACGGCGTCGCGAACCGTTCCGGATCCTTCAGCGTCGCCACCAGCCGCTTCGCCATCGCCGGCGTCGGTGCCCCCGAAAGCAGCGGCAGGAATCCCGCCGAACTCTGGATCTTCGACCGGGTATGGTTCACCACGTCGTAATCGACGTACAGGCCGTTTTCCGCATCCCACAGCCGCTCGTTCATCAGCATATTCAGCCGCTGCCGGCTCCCTTCCCAGAAAGCTGCCTCCGCCGGAAGCCCGAGGCGTTCCGCGAACTCCGCCATGATTTCGCAATCCTGCGCCAGATAGGCGTTGAAGTCGCAGGCGTCCAGCTCCACCGTGGCGTCGAACCGCGAGGAGTTGTCCATCCCGCTCTCGCCGCAGCGGCAGTGAGCGTAACCCTCGATCTTCCACTCGACCAGCCCGCCGCCGTCGGTGTCGCGGTGGGCGAAGATCCACTTGAGGTAGGCGGCGTTTTTCCGGTAATGGCTCCGCAGCCATTCGTCATCCCGTTCCAGCTCGTCCAGCAGCTTCATGCCGAAAGCGAGGATCGGCGGCTGGGTGACCTCGCTCGCCTCCAGCGGTGAAGTGAAATGCGGGATGAAACCATCCTCATGCTGGGCGTCGAACACCGCTTCGAGGCTTTCGCGCGCCGCCCGCCGGTCCAGCCACCGCAGCCCGGCGGCGTGGAACACCGAATCCCACAGCCACATGTGACGGTGAGGCCAGCGGTCCGGCGTGGTCCAGCGGTGCCTGATCCGCCCCTCGGCGGAGTTGAGCTGGGTTTTCAACTGGGAACAGGCTTTCAGCAGCGCCAGACGGCTCCGCTCCGGCAGGTTCATGGGCAGCTTCAGCGCGGCGAGCCACCGTTCCCGCGCCGCGAAAACCGCATCGAAATCCGCGTCCAGGAGTTCGGTGCGGAAGAACTCCCGCACGCCGAGCAGCGTCCGGCCGCCCTTGCGCGCCACACGCACCACGCCGTTCAACCCGAGCACCCGGCACGGCCCGTCGATCAGCAGATGGTGCGCATCCGCCAGCGCGCCGCGGGTGATCCCCGAACGGGTTTCCAGCACGAACCGGTCGCCCGCCGTCATGCAGTGCAGAGGCGGCTCGGTGTCGACCACCACCGCGCCCCCCTCCCTCGGCAGCTTCACTTCAAAGGCAGTGCAGCCCGCCACAGTGCGCAGCACCAGTCCGTTCCCGTAATCCGTCGTGCCGTCAAATGCGGAAAAGGCCAGCAACTGCCCGCCGCCCCACACATTCAAAATCGAAAAATCATCCATCGGGCCACCTTGTTGCGATTGAGTTTCTGATATATATTATGGAAGCAAAAAACTTTCAAAACAAGGGATTTTTCACAAAATATATCAGATATCCTGTCAATGATATACAGGATCATGAAAGCGAGGCCGGAATGACGCAGGAAAACCGCCGCAAATGCAGCCGGATGATCAAGGACAGCGAATACAGCCGTCTTGGCGGCATCAATGTCGGGAAATACCCGCTGCACCACTTTCTGTTCGACCACTCCACGCCGCTGCTGGAAAACTGGCCGATCCGGATCGACTTCGCGGGCGACGACGAGTGGCGGCGCGGCTGCTACCGTTTCCGCGAACGCTCCGACACCTTCGCGATCGAATATATGAAACAGGGCACGCTGCGCTTCACCCAGAACCGGCAGAGCTACACGGTGCAGCCCGGCGAACTCTTCCTGGTCCGGCTCGGCGACGATTCGGAGATCGAATGCTGCGACTGCGACTACGCCTTCAAGCGCACCTTCGCGATCGCCGGCCCGCTGCTCGGCCCATTGCTCACCTCGCTCGGGCTCGACCGGGCCGACGTGATGACGCCCTCCGATCCCGCCGCCCTCGACGCGCTGTTCGACCGCGCCCGTGAAATCCTCGACGGCAGCGCCGAAGACCGGCAGCGCCGCAGCGCGCTGCTCTCCTTTGAAATCCTGCTGATGCTGGCCGAGGATTACAAGCAGCACGACCACCCGGAAATCCTCCAGAAAATCCTGCGCTACCTTGACGCGCATCTCGACCGCCCCCACACCATCGAACGGATCGCGGCGGAATTCCGGCTCAGCCCGGCCACACTGCACCGCCTTTTCCGCAAGCACCTCGGCGAAACCCCGATCAACTTCCTGATCCACCGCCGCATGGAAACCGCGATGCGGCTGCTCCGCCTGACCGAGCAGCCGATCAAAAGCATCGCCTATCAGGTCGGCTATCCGAACGCCCTCTATTTCTCGACCGAGTTCCACAGACACACCGGCGAATCCCCCACCGCCTTCCGCCGCCGGCGCCAATATTACGACTGATTCATTCGGCGGAGGTACGGCCTCTTTCGCTGCGCAGATATTCGCTCGGCGGCACCCCGGTTACATTCCGGAAACAGCGGCTGAACACCGAAAGCGAAGAAAAACCGCACTGCCCCGCCACCTCCGACAACAGCCACCGGTCCGACTTCAGCAGCCGGTACGCCTGCTGCAGGCGCAGCTGCCGGATATACTCCGCCGGATGGCAGCCGACCATCTTTTCAAATACGCTGTACAGATACGACTTGGAAACCCCGTGCTTCCGGGCGATCTCCTCCACCGACAGCTCCGGTTCGGCCAAATGCAGACAGATGTAGCCGTTGACCTCCTCGAAAAGCCGCACCCGGCGGTCGGAAGCCGGAGCGTGGGTTCCGGCGTCGATCCGGCACGGTTCGGCGTCCAGCTCCGCCAGCAGGCAGTTCAAATAGCGGCGCACGCGCGGGTCGCCGCCGCCGTATTCCAGATAGAGTTCCACCATCCGGGCGAGCAGCCCGTAGGTGACAGGCGTCATTTTCACGCTGCAATGGTAAAGCGTTTCCGGGTAGAACATCCGTTCCAGCTCGAAAGTCACCACCATCCAGAAAAAATCGCTCTGGTCCACCACATAGTGGTGATACTGAAACGGATAGACCAGCGACGCATAATCCGGCGCAACCGGGAACGTCAGGTCATTCACGCAGACCAGCCCTTCCCGCTCCAGCGCCGCCGTCAGCACGAAGCGTCTGTGAAACAGTTTGAGCCGGTCGCTGCCGCCGGGATTGATCTTCACCTCGGCGCAACGGCGCTGGATCAGGATGCCGCCCGGCTCTCCCGGCAGGCCGTCCGGAGGCGGGAACTGCACCGGCGGGCAGGACTCCAGCAGCTGCGCCAGTTCCCGGATTCTGTTTTTCTGTGAATTTTCCATACCGTATAACAGAATCCGGTTATGACGAAAAGCAATTGATTTTACGATAAAATTTTAAAAAATTCCATATTTTTCCATTATCCTGCATTTATGAATACGAATTGCAAAATCGGAAGGATTTTTTGTCTAACTTCCGCTCTTGCTTTTCCCCGCCGCCTGATTCATAATATAAGCGGAAACCCAAAGGAGCGAATATGATGAATTCCCTGAAAAAGTACGGAGTCTGGCCGGTGATGCCGACTCCCTTCACCGCTTCGGGACAGCTCGACCGGCGCGGCTGCGAAGCATTGATCGACTGGTATCTCGCCAACCGGGTTGACGGGATCTTCACGGTCTGCCTCAGCAGCGAGATGTTCGACCTGACCGCCGGGGAACGGCTCGAACTCGCCCGGCTGACCGTGAAACGGACCGGCGGAGCCGTGCCGGTGGTCGCCTGCGGCGGCTTCGGCGACACTGAAGCGGAACGGCTCCGGTCGATCCGGGAGACGGCCGACGCCGGAGTGGACGCCGTGGTGCTGCCGCTGTCGGTGCTCTTCCCGCCGGAATGTACGCTACAGCAGGTCGCGGACGGGCTTTATGCCATAGCGGAAAAAACGCCCGACATCCTTTTCGGCCTGTATGAGTGTCCGGTGCCGTACAAACGGCTGCTCTCCGCCGGGCAGCTCGGCCGCCTGGCCCGCGACTGCCCGCGCTTCCGGTTCCTGAAAGACACCTGCTGCGACCGGGAACAGCTCCGCGCCAAGAGCGCCGCCGTCGCCGGAACCGAACTGAAAATCTACAACGCGAACCTGACCACTCTGGCCGATTCGCTGCGGGACGGCTGCGCCGGATTCAGCGGCATCGCCGCAAACTTCTTCCCCGACGCGCTGGCCGAGTTCATGCGATTCCTCGAAACCGATCCGGCGCGGGCGGACCGCATGCAGATCGTCTTCAACACGCTCGGACGCAACGTGGAGTTCCACTATCCGCGCGGAGCGAAGGAGTACCTGAAACAGCAGGGGCTTCCGCTCACCGATTTCTGCCGCACACCGCGTCCCGGCTTCACCGCCGAGGAGCTTGAACAGATCCGCGACTTCGGCCGCTTCGTCGAACTCTGGAAGCAATCCGGTTACAATCTATTCACACAGGGAGGACAGAAATGAAACGAATTTTCACTCTTATTGAATTGCTCATTGTGATAGCGATGATCGCCATACTCGCCGCGCTGCTGTTGCCGGCCCTGAATCAGGCGCGGGAGAAAGCAAAAGCGATCTCCTGCACCAACAACCTCAAACAGGTCGGCGCGGCGGAAGGCTTCTACGTCAACGACTTCCGCGGCATGATAACTCCCGCCACCCAGGCGGGAAAAATCCTCTGGCAGGGGGCGCTGCAATGGGGCAAATATCTGGACGCCCATTTCCCGAAATCCCTGATCTGCCCTGCTTCGATGTATCCCGGGGTCTATTACGGCAACAATCTGGACATCACCTATGAATCCCCGCTCAGCTACGGCATCAACAGCCATCTGTCGGGAGATGTGACCGCCGCCGGGGCATGGCAGTTTTATTTCCGCAATTTCAAGCAGGTGCGCAAACCATCCGGGCTGATTCTGATCGCCGACATCAACGACCTTTCCGGTTATCAGTACGCCAGCTTCCGGCCGGACAAATGGCATGATCCGGCCGCCTGCGGCACCGCTTCCGGCGACGACCGCCACGGCGAACGCCATTACAATAGCCGAGGTTGCAACATTTTGTGGGGGGATTTCCATGTCAGCGCCTCCCCGACTCCGGTGGAGTACGACGATGTCAGGTATTTTCAGGAAGAACTGTAAGGAGGAATTTTCATGCGGTTCCATAAATTTGTTCCGGCCCTGCTGATCTTCGCCGCCGTTTCGGGCGCCGCGGCGGGAAGCGTCTCCTTTACTGCCTCCGACTTTCCGGCGAGACAGACCGCCTCGGAACCAGGAAGCACGCTCCGTTTCCTGAAGCTTGATGCTTCCGGCACTCCCCCGGTCCTGACGCTCGCCGAACCGCTTGCCGGGGAGTTCACCGTCTCCTGCCTGATTCGGTTGGACGCTTATCCGGATAACGGCCGCGAGGGCTTTACCGAAACCGCCCCCGGCACCATCGCCATGCTGACCGGCGGCCCCGGAGACGGCGAGGCTATAATCCGCATTTACGGCAAAAAGGCGCAACTGCACTATCGCGGCGGAGCAGGCAAAGGGGTGCTGACCACCGCCGCATTCACCCTTCCCCTGCACGAATGGCTCCTGCTGACGCTGGTACGGGAACGGAACAGCCTGCGGCTCTATGTGGACGGCATTCCGGCCGGAACCGCCGGAATCGCTCCGCAGCCGGGGAGTTTTTCCCGCCTGACTGTCGGCTGCGGCGTAAAGCCGGGGCGACGGTTCCGCGGCGATCTTGCCGCCGTCACGCTGCACAACCATGCCTTGACTCCAGCTGAAGTGCGCAGCGCATTCCATGCGACCGGTTTCGTTTCGCATGTGAAACGCGATATCGACCGCCGGCCCCTGATGCTCCGCTACCCGGTGCTGACGACGGCTCCCGACGCCCTTCAACCGATCGCGGGCCCTCCGGCGCGCACCGCCGAAATCGTACCATGGAACGGCCCGGACGCACACGACCTGCTGGTTAGCGGCGAACCGGTATTCGGGCACCGCGTAATGCTGTACCGGAACCTGAGCTTCTCCAAAGACGGCTCACCGGTCTACGATTCCGGCATCTCCATCGGACTCAAAGGGCGGGATTTCAAGCGGCTGCCGCGACCGGACGGCTCCTTCGACCTGCTGTGTTCAGGCGACGAAACACCTTATGGGGCGGGAACGCTGGTTTTCTACCGCAACACCGGACGCTCCGGGGCGCCGGAATTCGCCGCACCGGCGCCGCTCACGGTCGGCGGCGCCCCCCTCTCCGAATCGCTCCCCGGCATGTCGGTCAGCGGCTGGAACACCGGCGACCTCGATGGCGACGGCGTACCCGATCTGCTGCTGGTCACGGTACGCCCCGGAGACTGGGACCGTTACCGGCCCGACGGCGTCTCTTTCTGGGACAACACCCCCAATGAAAATCAGGGTCCCGGCCGGGGATACGACTTCTCCGGGAAGTGGCTCGGTGAACAGAGCCGTTACTTTCTGCATTGGGCGAAGGGAGAGTACGCCGCCGGGGAAATGCCCCGGTTCGGCACACCGCGCGGGCTGGATTTCCGGACTGCCGGTTTTCCCCTCCAATTGAAAAGCTATCCGCCGGGGCCGTATCCGGCGCTCTGCCGCAGCAACGGCGATAACCTCCTGGTCGTCTCCGGCGACGTCGACCGGCTCTGGACTTTCCGGCTCAAGCCTCAGGGCGGCACCTTCCTCGCCGAACCGCTCCGCGAACTTCCCCGCTCCCAATACAGCTACTGGAATAATTCCCTCCGGGCGCACGATTTCGACGGTGACGGCAACGATGACCTGATCATGGCCGGAAATCCGGGTCGCATAGTCCTGCTCCGTAATGACGGCCGGGGTAATTTCCGCGAATTCACCGCATATCAAAGCGGCGGACCGGTTGCAAGCGACACGCTGGCCAATCCGGCGCGGGGCGACTGGGACGGCGACGGCCTCCCGGATCTGATCACAGGCGATGCGTCGGGTTACCTCACCTATCGTCCCGGCACCTCCGATCCACTGGTCTATGGAGCTCCGGTTTTCCTGCGGGAAAACGGCCGGATTTTCCACCGTACCGCCGGAACGACCGGTTCGATCCAGGGGCCGCAGGAAGCCAGGTGGGGATATCTGCAGCCGACACTCGGCGATTGGGACGGCGACGGACGCAATGAAATCATCACCAACGACATCAAAGGAGAATTGCTGCTGCTCACCCCGGCCGGCGATCCGGCGGAGGTGAACGCCGCTCCCTTCACTTTGAACGGCAAACCGCTCCCGGCAGCGTGGCGGGTGCGCCCGGCAATCCTGCCCGCAAAATACAACTTCATGGGCAAAGGCGTGCCGGTGCTGCTCTACCTCGACTACGACGGCGACCTCGCGGCAGCGGTTCCGGTACGGACCGGCTCCGCCGAAATCGCCGAATCCGTAAAGCTCCGCGATGTGCAGGGCAACCCCGTCCGGCTCTGCGGCATCCGCGGTCACTGGGGACGGGCCAAACTCGCGGTCGCCGACTTCGACCGCGACGGCAGATGGGACCTCGTATGGGGACACAATGCGTCAGTTTACCGCGATATCTGGCCCGACCGGGCAAATCTCCCTGCCGGAGCCACGCTGGCTTTCTCGCGCAACACCGGCAGCAATGCGGAACCGCGTTTCGTGGCGGCGCGTGAGATCGTCGCGAAGGACGGAACACGTTTCAATTTCCGCATTCACAACAGTTCGCTCTTTCCGACCGACCTCGACGGAGACGGGATTACAGATTTCCTCGTCGGAGCGGAGGACGGCAAAATCTATTACTTTTACGGCAAAAACCTGAAGCTGAAGGATTGATCCGGCATGGCCAACATCGCCAACATCGCAGTCGTCGTACTCTTTCTATTCGCCATGGCGGGCATGGGCGTCTACTTCCTGAAACGCAACAACAGCAGCGAGGAGTATTTTCTCGGCGGACGCAAAATTCCGGGCTGGGCGCTCGGCCTCTCGATGGTCGGGACCTCGATCAGCTCGATCACCTTTCTCGCCCTCCCGGCGACGGCATTCGTGCTGGACTACCGGCAACTGACGCCGAACCTCTTCATGCCGGTCGCGGCGCTGATCGCCTGCTGGATTTTCATCCCGTTCTTCCGGCGCGGCCTCAAAACGACCGCCTATGAATATCTGGAATCCCGCTACGGCACCGGCATCCGGATCTACGCCGCGCTCTATTCGCTGCTCGGCCAGCTGCTGCGCCTCGCAATCATCCTCTATCTGGTGGTGCTGCCGCTGTCGGAGATGCTCGACATCAGCGAAAGCACCGCGATCCTCGCCTTCGGCGTGATCACCTGTTTCTACACTGTTTTCGGCGGCATCGAGGCGGTCGTCTGGACTGATGTGGTACAGACGGTCATCCTGCTCGGCGGAGGGCTGCTCTGCGTGGCCGCCGTCGCCTTTCAGCTGCCCGGCGGCCTGCCGCAGATTCTGGAAATCGGCATGGAATACGACAAATTCAGCCTCGGTCCACTGGACTTCAGCTTCAGTGAGCGCACCTTCTGGGTGATGAGCCTGATCGGATTCATCGGCTTCATCTCGGAATTTTCGAGCAACCAGAACGTCGTGCAGCGCTATATCGCCGCTCCGACGCTGCGTGAAGCGCGCAAGGCGACGCTGATCTGCATCGTGATGAGCCTGCCGACCTGGATTTTCTTCTTCTTCATCGGCAGCTGCCTGTTCGCGTACTACAAAGTGTTCCCGTCGGCGGAGGTCGCCGCGATGAAGCCGGACGACGTGCTGCCCCACTTCATCCTGACCGAAATCTGGCCCGGCGTCGGCGGCGTGATCATCGCGGCCTGCCTCGCGGCGGCGATGAGTTCGCTGTCAAGTTCGATCAACGCGGTTTCAACCATCTGGACAATCGATTTCCTGCGGCTGATGCGCCGCAAAGGCAACGATCGCTTTGAACTCGTGAATGCGAAGCTCGCCTCCGGCGCCGCCGGAATCATCATGATCGCCGGAGCCTGGGGAATTTCGCTGATCCCGCGCGAAAGCGTCTACGACCTCAGCGCCATTCTCGGCGCGCTGCTCTGCTCGGCGGGGCTGACGCCCTTCATACTCGGCTTCTTCACGACCCGCATCGGCAACCGCGCGATCCTGTCCGGGATGTATGCGGCGCTGGTTTTCAGCGTCTACAACATCCTGAACTACTTCAAGCTGCTGCCGGAACCGCTGCAATGGAACATCCATATCTACATGGCCGGGCCGGTCTGCAACGGCGTGATGCTGGCTGTGGCGCTGGCCTACTCGCTGTTCCGCCCCGAGCCGGTCACGGAACAACTCAGAGGACTGACCGTCTGGACTCTTGACTCCCCGGGAAAAGCCGATTGAACTCCTTCCCCCCGGTGATTTTTCACGGCCGGGGATTGAATTTATCGGAAACCGCAATGTCATTAAGAGCTTATCCCTGAATAAAGAATCGGCATGATGCCGCGCCGAAATGTCAGTCGCGAAGCCTGATAAAATTGACGATACCGGAGGTATCGGCGATTTCAGCGGGCAGACGAATGGCGTTTCGCCGCAAATCAGGACGATTTGGCTTATTCAGGGATAAGCTCCAAGAATGAACAGGACAAAACCAACGCCGTATGCAAACTTCCGAATCGGGACTCCGCCAAAGGTAAAGTCCCGGATACCGGAAGTTTTTGCAATAAAATCCGTATTTTTTTCAATTGCCTCTTGACTTTTTGCATCATCTGCGCCATAATATTTATAGCATAAGCGCTATAAAAATAATTTTAAAGAACGCAGTATGGCAAAATACCTTGAAATTGCAGAGATCCTGAAAAACCGGATCGAACACGGCGACTATCTGAACAGCCCGATGCCCGGCGAGCGTAAGATCGCCGATGAGATCGGAGTCAGCTACATGACCGCGCGCAAAGCGATCCGCCACCTGATCGACGCCGGAGTGATCGGCAAGGCCGAGGACGGCAAGGCGCAACTGCCGAAATCGGAAGCCCTCTACGCGAACTGCGCGTTTCTTGCTCCCGCCTTTGCGTCGTTACAGACGATCCGGTGGCAGATGGCATTGGACCAGACCCTGAACCGGAGCGGACGGCTGCTGCGTTCCGCCTATTTCGTACACTGGGACGACCTTGCCATCGCCGAGACGCTGGCGAATTTCGACCTCGTTTTCCTGCTGCCCAAACTTGAAACGCCCCCGGAGCGGCTGCTGCGCAAGCTCGCCGACTCCGGCAAGCCGGTGATCGTGCTGGAATCGGACTGGTCGGAGCGCGGCTTCCTGTCGATCCTCTCCTCGCCGGTCGAAGCGATCGACCGGCTGCTGGAACTGCTCGCAGAGGGCGACGCCCCGGTGGACTGCTTCAATTCGCAGCCGCTGGACGACATCATCGAAGCGCGCCTTGCCCAGTGGGAAAAGTTTCCGCACCGGGGCCGCTGCTTCAATTATCCGATCAATTTCTACGGCGAAACGCTTCCGCACACCTGCCGGGTCGCTTCCGGGCTACTGCGCGAAGGGAGCTGGGAGCCGCGCGCGGTTTTCTGCACCACCCTTTCCGCCGCGATCGGCCTGAACCGGGTTTTCACCGAATTCGGGCTGCAGGTCGGGCGCGACGTGAAGCTCGCCGCCGTAAACGGCGAGGACTGGGCGCCGTACCTGACGCCGAGCATCACCGCGCTGGCCAACGCCGACCTCAACGCACTGGTTGCGCGCGCACTCGAACTGTTGCGGACCGGCTGCGCGCCGGTCTGCCTGAAGCCCGCCCGTCTCGAAGTACTTCCCGGCGAAAGCACCGCCGGATTCCATCAACTCTCTTGAAAAACGGAGAATCGGACATGCCACGCAAACACACACACCGAATCGAACTGCCCGCAACACCCGCCAACCACCGCAGGCCAACATGCAGAAATTTCACATTAATCGAGCTGCTTGTGGTGATCGCCATCATCGCGATCCTCGCTGCGATGCTGCTGCCCGCGCTGAACAAGGCGCGGGACCGGGCGCAGGCGATCAAATGCTCCGGCAACCTCAAACAGCACGGCACGGTGTTCGCACTTTACACTGCCGACTCCGACAACTGGGTCCCGAAAACCGCGGGGACCGGCGGCAACTCCTTCTACTGGAACAAAGTGACCATCACCTATTTTTCCAAGCGGCAGGATGTGGTCAAACGAGGCGCTTCGGAACTCTACTGGTGCCCCCGGGACACCGTTTCGGAGGTACTCCCCACCAAAACCCGGATCGAACTTTTCGACAACGGCAACATCAGCTACGGAATCAACCGCAAGCTGGTCGATCCCGGTCAGAATGCGGGGCGGATCAAGGACCCCTCGCGTGTCCTGTACCTGACCGATTCCGCCATCAATGTAACCAAATCCACCGTCCGCGGCCATTACTGGGCGCATCCCGAACCGAACAGCGCCCAGCCGCAGGCCTATCCCCGGCACAGCGGTGCGGCCAACGCGGTTTTCGTCGACTGCCACGTGGAGTCGGTGCGTTCGTCGAACGGAATTTACTCCGGGCTGTACGACGCCGGCGCCTTCTACCGTTCCGGGCGGCAGTTCAACCGCTGGGAAGTTGAAAACCGTACTCAGGACATCTGACAACCATAGGAAAAATCCATGAACCGATCATTCACCACTGCCCTTCTTCTTCCGGCCCTCTGCGCCGGATGGTTCGCCCTGCACGCCGAATCGCTGCCTCCAGCCGGATTCGACCAGCCTCAGAACTGGCTTTTCCGCCCCGGCGCGGAATATCCCGGAGCGACCGGTTCCGCCGCCGTGGAAAACGGCAAGCCGGTCCTGCATTACGACTTCAGCAAGGGAGGCCGTTACGTCGGCATGCAGTTGCGCACGCCGCTTTTCGACGACGCCGCCGAAGTGGCCGTCACCCTCGTTTCGCCCGCTCCGGCCAAGGTGACGATGCGGCTCACCGACGCCAACGGGCGGGTTTTCCAATCCGCTCCGTTGAAACTGGAAGCCGCCAAACCGCGGCGCACCGTGCTTTCCGCCGCCTCCAGATGGGCAACCAGTTGGGGCGGGGACGCCAAAAACAAAAAGTTCACCCCGCCGATGCGCAGCCTGACCGTGCAGGCCCATGCCGACGATAAAATGCCCGCCGCCGGAACGGTCACGGTCGAATCGCTCCTGTGCGAAGTCCCCCAATTCGATCCCTCCACACTGGGGGCGGGAAAACCCTTCTCCTTCTCCGCCGCCGGCTGGAACTTCTCCGGCGATTTCCGTCCCGACCGGCTCGGCCAGCACCTGACGGTCACCGCCATGCCCGGCCGGGAAGCGCAAGCCGGGGAGTACACCGTCACGTTGCCCCAGCTCAACCGCGACTGGTGCCGGCATTTCCAGCTCAACCCGGCGGACGGCGAACAAAAGCTGCAAATCCTGATCCCGCGCCGCCTGATCTCCAATCCGTACAACCGCTATCAGCTCAGCCAGATGTTCCGCAGCGAACAGCCCGGAAGTTCCGCCTCGGTCATCACGCCGCTGGCCGGACGGAACAGCGCCGGAATGGAATTCGACAAGACCCTGCACGCCCGCGAAATCCCCTTTTCGCGCATCGGGACACAAGTGCATTTCGCGTACCGCACCGGCGGCGGCTTCGCAGCCTACGCCCCCTACCGGATGCTGACCGACGAAATCGCGGCGGCCGGATTCAAATGGATTCGCGACACCGCGCTGGTGGAGCAGGACGAACAGGGCAATTACCGCGTCCGCCCCTCCGATATGGAGTGGATCCGCTACGCCCATGAGCAGGGGCTGAATGTGATCGTGATCTTCCGCCTCTACGCCAACGACACGGTCGACAACTATCTGAAAAAGGTCGATGCGATGGTCCGCGACACCAGAGAGTACGTCAAAGTCTACGAACTCGGCAACGAACCCTTCGGACAGGGACGCTGGCGCGAAACCTACGGCGGCCCGTGGAACGGCAAGGAAAAGGACAACTCCACCTCGCCGTGGGTCAAGGAGCACCTCAAATACACCAACGCGATCGCCGACCGCTTCAAGCAGGTCTATCCCGGCTGCACCGTGATCGGCCTCGGCGCCAACACGCCGACCAATTACCGCTACCTCGACATCGGCGTGACCGCCAGCCTGGACGGCGTGACCGACCATCCCTACAGCTACTGCCTGCCGCCGGAAAAGGTTCCCTACGGCCACCGGTTCGCCAAGCGCGACGGCGTCCGGGTCGGCGACGAGCGCGACTCCTTCCGCGGCCTGATCGAGGATTACCACCGCAAGTTCAAAGAGACCGGCAAGGCCCGTTCGCTGTGGCTGACCGAATTCGGCTACACCACCTACTGGACCAGCGGCTCCAATGAGAAGAACCGCTACGGCACCTACACCGAAGAGGCGCAGGCGGTCTACATCGTGCGCCGCCTGCTCGAAACCCTGTCGCTGCCGGTTGAACAGGTTTCGCAATACTGCTTCGTGGACAAACTGAACTCCCGTTCCGACGCGGCGGAGGGCAACTTCGGGCTGCTGCGCACCGATTACAGCAAGAAACCGGCGTTTTACGCGATGCGGCGGCTCAATTCCCTGCTCAGCGGCTTTGAATTCGACGCGGATTTCCGTCCTGAAATCACCGCCGCCCCGCGCCAGAAGGGCAACCAGCGCGGCGTGCTGATCGGCAACTGGGACGAGGTGTCGATCAGCGCCGACAACGACTGCATGGTGGTTCCTTTCCGCAACAAGGCGGGCGAACGGCGCGTCGCGGTCTGGTCGATGCAGCCGTACAGCCGGGAATTCAACAACCGGGTGATTTCGCTCCGGCTCCCCGGCATGGGCGGAGCCGCCAGCGCGGTCGCGCAGGACCTGATCACCGGCGTCACCTACGACCTCGACCTCGAAGCCCGCGGCGGCGATCTGTTCATCAACCATCTCAGTTTGCGGGAGAATCCGCTGCTGATCCAATTTGTGAAGTGAGTTATGGATTCCCCTTTTCCGAAAGAGACGATCAGTGCCGACTTCTGTGTGGTCGGCGGCGGCATCGCAGGTATGACAATGGCGCTTGAATGCGCCCGCGCCGGCTTCCGGGTGGTGCTGATGCACGACCGCCCAGTGCCGGGCGGCAACGCCTCCGGCGAATGCCGGGTGCAGATTTCCGGAGCCGACCGGCTCGGCAAGCTGCCCAACCTGCGCGAAACCGGCATCCTCGAAGAACTCCGGCTGGAAAACTGCCGGATCAACCCCAACGGCAGCTATTCCGTCTGGGACATGGTGCTGTGGAGCGCGCTCGAAACCGAACCGAACCTTCAGGTGCTCTACAACTGTTCCTGCCGCGCCGCTGTCATGGCGGGAAACCGCATTAAAACCGTGACCGGCTGGCAGACCACCACCCAGAAGGAGATCACCGTCGCGGCGAAACTTTTCGCCGACTGTTCGGGCGACGCGGTGCTCGCGCCGCTGACCGGAGCTGATTTCCGGGTCGGACGCGAGGCGCGCGGCGAATTCGGCGAAACCATCGGTCCCGAAACCGCCGACCGCCGCACGATGGGGATGAGCTGCATTTTCCAGACCCGCCGCTGCGATACCCCGCAGCCGTTCGAGAAACCGGCATGGGCGCATACTTATTGCGATGACTCCGAACTGCCGTGCGGCGCGGACGGCCACGCCAACCTCCATGAGGGGTACTGGTGGGTCGAACTCGGCGGCGAATGCGATTCGATCGCCGACACCGAGGCGCTCCGGCCGGAACTGCTGAAGATCCTGCTCGGCATCTGGGATCACATCAAGAACCGCGGCGACCACGGCGCAGAACACCTTGCGCTGGAGTGGATTCAATTCCTGCCTTCCAAGCGCGAGAGCCGCCGCTATGTCGGCGATCACATCCTGACCCAGCGCGACATCGAAGCGGGAGGACGCTTCCCCGACACCGTCGCCTACGGCGGCTGGACCATGGACGACCACAACCCGGCGGGCTTCCGTTCGGCGGCGCTCGGCGAACCGGTGAACATCCACCACCCGGCCCCCTCCCCCTACGGCATTCCATACCGCTGCCTCTATTCGCGGAACCTCGACAATCTGTTCGTCGGCGGGCGCTGCGTCAGCGTGACCCATGCCGCATTGAGTTCGACCCGGGTGATCGGCACCTGCTCCACGATGGCGCAGGCTGCCGGAGGCGCCGCCGCAATCGCGCTGCGCCGCGGCATTTCACCGCGCGAGGTCGGCCAACGGCATCTCGCCGAACTTCAGCAACTCCTGCTGCGCCGCGACTGTTACCTGCCGGGCGTCCGGCTGGAACTGCCCGAACTGGCACACGCCCGGATTTCCGGCACCGGCTCCACGCCGGAGGCGCTGCGCGACGGCGTCACCCGCGTCGAGGGCGGAGCGCTGCACCAGTGGCGCTGCCGTCCCGGCGACCAACTGACCGTGGAATGGGATGCGCCGCAGCACTTCCGGCGGATTTCGCTGATCTTTGAAAGCGGCATGCAGCGCCGGATCGCGCTGGTGCCGGGCAACCCGGACTGTCTGCGACTGCCGCCGGAGCTGGCCAAGGCCTACCGGCTCGAAGCCCGAAGCGAAGGCCGGTGGCGGACGCTCGCGGAGGTTTCCGCCAACGCCCGCCGCCGCGCGGTGCATCCGGCGGAAGCCCCCTTCGACGCCCTCCGCCTGACGTTGCTGGAGACCTACGGGGCCGCCGAAACCGGCCTCCACGCGCTCCTCGCGGAGTAGTTTCTTCGCCCCCTAGTTCCGGGCCGTATTCCGGCGGCAGAACGCCTGCCGTGCAAACGGCCCGGAACGTTTTTTATCGCCACTCCCGGAAATCCGCTTCCGCCTCCAGTCTGTTTTCCAATTCATCGGGAAGAGTGCCAAAGAAATCATTTCCGGCAGGCTGCTTCAAAATGAGAAGCCGATCATCATCACCGGCGAAGTCAAATCCGAAGCCACCATCCCCTGCCGATAATCACACAAAGTTTATGCTTATTGGCAATCCGGCATCTGACTTGCAGCGCAAAACCGCCTCTCATTCCACCCTTATGGAAAAACGGACGTCAAGATAAACCTCGCCTCCTTTCTGCCCGGTCAAATTCACTTTGTTTTAAAAATCCAAGGTTTTTTCCGCCATTCTCTGTCTGGCCTGTTCCTCCGCCTTACGAGCTTTTTCCAGTACATCATCTGTTATACCGATAAAATATTTCTCCAGTATTTTATCGGTAATGGTAACTGTAATTTTACGATCTTCGCTTAATTGTATTTTCCCGGATCGTAAGGATTTTTCAATGATTTCTTTTTCATCGGCATTCAATTCGGAAACAACAAGTCCGTTTTGCTTATCCAGAAATTCGACCTCCAATTCCTGATGAACGATTTCAATCCCGACACTTTCCGATTCCAATATATCAGTAATGTTTTTCACATTTTTTTTCATCACAATTCTGCTCGTTACAGCTTCTTCACTTAGACTATTTTTTATGCTTTGTGAATATCTAGTACCGGGAAATTCTCTGTCATATTTTTCAATCACATCCTTTGCCGTCACCCTCTCGGCAGGAAGGGTAATTCGGCATGCGACAAGTCCTCCCTTAGGTATCGCAAAATTTTTATCCGAACCCCATATGCCCCCTTCCCATTCCCGTCTGGATAATAGTGTTTCCGTTCCGAAAAAGAATTCCACATCAGGCCAACTGAATCTTCTAAGCTGGATTCCCACATATTTCATCTTCTCGTTCGCAAAACCTACTTCGCCCTTTATTTCTCGAACAAACCACTCCAAAGATATTCCGGAAGAAATATGTTTATAGAATTTAATATGCTGGTTTGTAATATCGGTATATGGAAACTTGAACTTTTTCTGCTCCTCCGCAAGACGTTTTTCCTCTACAAGACGCTTTTGCTTTTCTTCTGCAAGGCGCTTTTGCTTTTCCTCTGCAAGGCGCTTTTGTTCTTCTTCCGCAAGGCGCTTTTGCTTTTCCTCTGCAAGGCGCTTTTGTTCTTCTTCCGCAAGGCGCTTTTGCCTTTCTTCCGCAAGGCGCTTTTGCCTTTCTTCCGCAAGGCGTTCCTTCTCCTTTGCAATCTCACAACTAGTTTTTATTCCTCTCAATTCCTTCTCGTCAAAATCCTGAAAACCATATTTACCGGAATCAGTCAAGATCGAATCCCGAAGTCGGGTTGCTGCTTCTCCGTACCCGGCTGTATCAAGATATCTTATATAACCTATCATGTAACCTGGACAACTACGCTTCAAAAAGGAACTGACTTTCTCAATATCCGGCGAATCGGCAACACCGGAAAAAATAACATCATAAGCTCTTAATAACAGTTCGGCTTTCTCACCTTTTCTTTCCGTCAAAATATTGGAAGCCAGTACACATGCGGCAGGCAAATATCGGGCATATGTGGCCATCGTCAAATACTTCTCAATTTCATTTCCATGTTTTGCTCTGTTCTTTTTCAGCAATATCATCGCAAAATCATACTGCGCCTCGACATTACCGGCATCAGCTTCCTGTTTTATTTCTTCAACAGATACGCATCCGCTTAACAACACAGCAACTCCTAAAGCAAAGATCATTCCCCTTTTTTTCATTGCCATCACCACTTTCCATTACCATTTTGTAAAATGACAGTCCATAAATCACATCGGAAAAATCTTTCCGCCACCGTCCGCTTCCGCGTTACTCCATCAACTCATGGTCGCCGTCGCGGTTGACTACACATACTTCCACGATATTCCAGATCATGATCGGAATCAACGGCAGCAGCAGCCAGCCGGTAAAAATCGTCAGCAGCAACTGGGCCGTTCCGCGTCCATTATAACCGGCATAAAAATTATGGGCGCCCCAGATTCCGAGAAAAATTCCAAGCAGTATATAGGTCGTCCTCTTTTTGCGTACATGAAATGCGTTCAGTTGTTCCATCGGATAAGAAGACGCGGAAACCGCTCCATTCATCGTCACGGGAACAGGATTGCCGGCCGCCGTGCTGTCCGGTTTTGCTTTCTCCAATTCCTGCTGATATTTGTCTTTCAACTCCTCCGCCAGCCGAAGCGTAACATCAATCGTTTCGCCACAGAACCTGCACTTTTTAGCACGGATACTGATTTTTTCCGCACAAAACGGACACTCTTTCCACTCTCTTGTCGAACTCTCTTCCGGTAATTCAGCCATCATACCCTCCTGATGCGAAAGCATTCAATTCACTATTTTCACAGCTCCGAACGGACAATAATGAACATTACCCGCCCGAAGCTGTAACTTTTCAATTAATTCTGCAGCTTAATAGTTTGAGAAATTTCAAGTGCCAATTTTCTGTTATATTCATCAGTACGCCCCATGGCCGTGAACAGATCGATAATTCCCCAGATTCCCAATCCCTGAAAAGTCAGTATTTTCAAAATCCCCAAACCGATCTGTCCAAGATAGATACGATCACTCCCCCCCAGAAACAATGCCAAAATGAAAGTCAACCCACGATTTTTCTGACGCTGTTGCAGTTGATTCCGGAACATCGCTTTTTGCGGTTCGGTCATCCCCTGCTGCAGACTCAACAACTCCATCATACTGATCTTTGCCATAATTATTTTCCCCATTTTACAAATTAAGGTTAATCGACTCACGCCAACCCGAAATCAACTTCTTGTAATCCTTTCCTCCATCATCTCAATCCACTGTTTGCGTGCATAAAAAAAGCATGCGTTTTCGCTGTTGTTTACCGATTACTTGAAATTCAAGAACCATACACAGCAGAAAACAGCATGCTCAATCCGCAGAATATGAGTATACCGCATCCGGCCTGCCTGTTCTTCACAAAAAAGTTGCAAGTTTTTCGATAAAAAAGCGACCGACAAAAAATTTCAGTTTTCAACAGTTCACAATAATTTCAGCAGCAATATCCTCCTTTTTCCGGTTTTACAACTGCAAACGCATGGCTTACGCCTGCAAACGATTCAGTTTTTCAACGGCCGCCTTGAAACATGAGGCCAATCCGCCGATTTTTGCATTGGGGTGATAAAAACGGAAAGCCAGACACCGGCCATCCAGACGGCAGTAATCCGTCCCGGAACAATTTTCCACCGGCAGCCCGCCCATGACGTCACAAAACAGGTCAAACACCTGATTGCCGCAACAGGCAAAGCAGGTGGGTTTGTCCAGATAAAGCCGGATCTGTTCTTTCAGGAATTCCCTGTCCGCCATGACGGCGGCGTGCAATGCACCGTACCGGGTGACTGCCCCTCCCGTTGTTTTCTTCAAGTTCATCACGGCAACCGGCTGTAAAATTCTTTTCCGTTCCTCCTCCGGCGCAAAATTGATTTCACGGCCACGGACCGCGGAAACCCATCTTGCCATCGGAGCGAATGTATGCCCCCCGTTTTTCGGGCTGCCAACTTCAATGAAACTGCGCAGGTCAAATCCCGGCGCGCAGTCATCCACCTCTTTCAGCACAAAGACCAATCTGGGAAGCGGAGAAGCATCAAAGGCCGCTTCATTCACGACGCCGTCCGCAATAAACCGTTCTCCATACTTCCGTTTCCACTCCCGAAAGAGATTCTCTTCCCGCCGTTCCATTGCCATTTTCATTCCTTTCCCTGAGTTTCAGTTTTGCAAACTGCATAAAAAAAGAGCACGCGCTTTCACCATGCTCATCGAAGGTACTTGCAAACCCGGAAGAACCACGGCCAAAAACACGTGCTCATTCCATAAGGTATGAGAACGTCGGATTCGGCTCGCCTGTTCTTCTCCAAAAAAGGTTGCAAGTTTTTCGATAAGAAAGCGACCAATAAAATTTTAATACTCAGTAATTTCCAACAGTACTGCCAATAATCATTCCTTTTTCTGTTTTTATCGCCGGCCTTTATGCGGCCATTTATAAAACATACCATCCATTCAAGGAATATACAAATGAAACTCTGAAATTTTACGGTCCAGGCTCAATTCCGAGTTTACAAGTACCCGATCGGATACCGCTTGCATCTCCCCATGCCGGAAATGTTCAATATGCAGGCCGTTCCCAGCAGTGACCCTTTGCCGCCTTGTAGAGCGCCTCCATCACGATGTTGCGGTCGGCGGCTTCGCAGGCGGAAACCAGCGGCACATCCTTGCCTTCCAGCGCGTCGAGGAACAGCTCGAACGCATGAGGCAGGGCCTCCGGAAGCGGCTGCCACGGCGCTTTGCCGTCCGCCCCCTCCAGTTTCGGAGAGATCACGAACAGTTCCCCGTTCAGGATGTAGGCGAAGCCATCGGTGCCGCTGACTTCGCAGGTCACCGGGTTGGCCTGATCCACCCAGCCTCCCGCCAGCATCGCCACGGCCCCGTCCGAGAACTTCAGCAGCGCCGTGCCGGTTTCGTCGCACTCCGCCCCGTAGCGGCCCGTCACCGTGCGGATGTCGGCAGTCACCAGTTCGGGACGGCCGAAAAGCCACATCAGAATATCCAGCGAATGTGTGCCGAGGTCGCCGAAAGCACCGCAGCCCGCGATCTTCGGATCCGCCATCCAGCGGTAGTCGGTATCGAACCAGCCGCCCAGCGAACCCTGATGGCAGTTGCTGTGCCGGATCCGGGTGACCGTGCCGAACACGCCGTCGGCGATCATCTGCTTCAGCGCCCGGTGCGCCGGAAAGCCGCGCATGAAGTAGCCCGTCTGGAACAGCACGCCCGCCTCGCGGATCGCTTTGGCCATCTCCCGCGCGTCCGCCGCGGAAAATCCGAGCGGCTTTTCGACAAAGAGATGTTTGCCCGCCTTTGCCGCGGCCGGAACCAGCGCCGCGTGGCGGTCGGTTTCCGAACAGACCACCACCGCATCGACTTCCGGGTCGTTCCAGAGTTCTTCCGCTTCGCCGCAGATGCGGCAGCCGATCTCTTTCGCATACCGTTCGGCGCGCGCCCGATCATGGTCCCAGAGGGAAACGACTTCGATGCCGGAACGTTCCTGCAGGCGCTTCACGAAGTTCGGAGCGTGAATATGGGCGACGCCCGCCAGTGCAATTTTCTTCATAGAATTTTCTCCCGATAAAAAACATCCCGGCACGAAGCCGGGACATCTGGTGAATAAGCTGAAAACTTACTTGATCGGCACTTCCTTGCCGCCCTGCTCCGCGGAACGGTAGATGCCGTCGAGAATCTTCTGGACCGCCAGCCCTTCCTCGCCGGAAGCACGCAGCGGAGTCCCCTTCAGGATGCCGTCCACCCAGTTCTGCAGCTTGCGCACGAACAGATAGACCCAATCCTTGTTCCAGTCGGGAGCGACGTAATCGGGGGTGATGTGGACCATCGCCCCGGCCTCGTCGGTGAAAATCTGCAGCGGGTCCCAGCAGCAGCCGCCCTTGTCGCCCATCGCGGTAAAGCGCCACTCGTCCTTGTCGATGTGCGCCGCGAAGCTCGATTCGATCTGCATGATCATGCCGTTGTCGAAACGGATATGGCCGATCGCCAGGTCTTCGACCGTGTAGGTCTTGTAATCCCAGTTCGGCCACGCGCACATCACGTCGCTCTGCTTGTTGCCGAGGTAGGTCCAGCAGTTGCCGGTCGCGGCGACCGGTTTCGGGGAGCCCATGAAATAGTGCGCCATTTCCACCACGTGCACGCCGATGTCGATCATCGGGCCGCCTCCCTGCAGCTCCTTCTGGCCGAACACGCCCCAGTTCGGAATGCCGCGGCGGCGCAGCGCCTGGCATTTCACGAACATCACGTTGCCGAACTGCCCCTTGTCGCGCGCATTGACCAGAAAATCGGTCTTGCTGTTGAAGCGGTGCTGGAAACCGACCGCCAGTTTGACCTTGTGCTTTTTGGCGGCGGCGATCATCTGTTCGCACTCGTCCGGATTCATCGCCATCGGCTTTTCCACCATGATGTGGCAGCCGGCGGCGGCGGCGGCGAGCGCGGCGGGGCAGTGCACGCCGTTCGGGGTGCAGATGTCGACCGCGTCCGGCTTGACCGCCTTGAAGAGGTCGTCCCACTTCTCGAAGCACTGCTCCGGCTTCACGCCGTATTTTTCCTGGTATTCGGTGAGCTTCGCGGGATTGATGTCGCAGAAGCCGACCAGTTCGACCTCCGGAATCTCCTTGTAAGCCGCCATGTGGGTCTGGCTGATTCCGCCGCAGCCGATGATGGCCACGCGCAGTTTCTTCGGAGCGGCCGGAGCCTTCTTTACCGCCGCCTTCTTGACCGGAGCTTTCTTAGCCGCCGCACTTTTCGTTGCCATGATTCGGATTCCTCCTTAGCAATACATGTTGTTTCACCGTTCCCGGCAACCGCCGACAAGCTGCCGGAAATCAGACAGATCAAACTGTTGTTCCGCCCCGTTTTCCTGCCGGAGCGGAGTCGTCCTGCTTCTATTATACCGCACCATTCCGGGAATGCAAGCCCCAAAAAGCAACCGATTGTAATTTTCTTTCCCTTCTTTCTTTGCGAATCGTATTCTCCGCCGGTTTGCATTTCCCGGCAACGCGGGATATGTTGTTTCCCGCCGGAATGACTCCGGCGGCCCAATTCGGAAAGGAATCAACGTGCGTACGCCACTGCCTGTCGACGACCTGCCGGTCGGCTGCGGAATCTCCGCCGCCGAGTTCGCCGCCCTCACCTGCTACTGCAACGCTTCGGACAACGGCCCGGACGACGAACGCCGCGCCCGGCTGCTCGGTTTCGGCAACGGCGTCAAGGTCGCCCCCGGCGCGATCATCCGCATCGGCGACAACGAAATCGGCGAAAATTCCTTCATCGGCCTGTACGCCTACCTCAACGGCGACGTGCGGATCGGCAGGAACGTGCTGATCGGCCCCCACTGTTCGCTGCCGGCGGGCAACCACCGGTTCGACCCCGCAACGCAGGCGTTCACCCGCCGCGACCTCGCCCGGCCGATCACCGTCGGCGACGGCACCTGGCTCGGCAGCGGCTGCACCGTCACCAACGGAGTCGCGGTCGGCAGGTGCAACCTCGTCTGCGCCAACGCCGTGATCACCCGCGACACCCCAGACTACGCGATCATGGCCGGAACGCCCGCCCGGCAGATCGGCAGGATCAATTCCGAAACCGGCGACTATATCTGGTTCGACCGCAAGACGGAGGAGTCCAGATGAAGCAATTCCGCCAGAAGCGTTCGCCCTCCTCCATCTTTCCCGCGCCGGAAAACGGCGAGGTCGTCGAACTCAATCCCCCTTCCCTCCAATGGGTTGCGGAGCCGGGAGTTTCCCTGTACCGGGTCCGCGTCGAACGGCTGCCGCAGCAGGAGACCGTCGCGGCGGGGACCACCGCGTACAACTACTTCCGGATCAGGCGGCTGCTCGCCCCCGGCCGTTACCGCTGGAACGTGGCCTCCGGCGACGCGGAGCTGGGCTGGCGCGAATTTGAAGTGCCGACCTCCGCGCGGCCTTTTCTCGTGCCCTCCGCGCGCGAGGTGCTCGCCAGGGTGCCGGACATTCATCCGCGCCACATCCACTACCGGGCGGACCTGCCGGAGTTGCGCGAGCGCCACAAGCCGCAGTTGGAGATCATCCGCCGCAATGTGAAACTCGCGCTGTCGCAGGGTTTTATGCGCTACCCGGACTTCTACCGCCCGGACGGGCGCATCGACTATCGCCGCGCCTTCGACGAATCCCGGCAGTATTTCGACCGCAATCTGGTCGCCTGCGCGCTGGCCTTTTTGCTGCTCGACGACCGCGAAGCCGGACAGTACGCGCACGAAGCGGTGCTGCGTCTCTGCGAATGGAATCCGGCCGGCCCCGCCTCGGTCTGCGGCCAGTGGGGCGACGAGATCGGCCTGAGCATCTGCCGGGTGCTGCCCGCCGTGCTGGACTGGACGTGGCATCTCTACACCCCGCAGGAGCTGAAGTGGGCCGCCGACACCCTCGCCCGCCATGCGGAACAGCTCTGGGAGCGCGTCACCGGCGAGGAGTTCCTCGCCCACCCCGGCAACAGCCACGTCGGGCGGCTGCCCGGCTACCTCGGGGAAGCGGCGCTGGTGCTGTACGGGACCATTCCCGACGAGACCGCGGAGCGGTGGCTCAACTATGCGCTCGAAGTGTACGGTTCGATCTTCCCGCACTATGGCGGCCGCGACGGCGGCTGGGCGGAGGGGCCGTTCTACGCGAGCAGCTACACGAAATGGTATCTGCCGTTCTTTTTCGCGGTGGAGCGGCACTGCGGCTTTTCGTTTCTGGAAAAGCCCTTCTACCGCAGGGTGTCGCAGTTCTTTCTGCACTTCGCGCCGCCGGGACAGGAGGCGCACCCTTTCGGCGACGGCAACTGGCCGACCGCCGACGAATGGCCCGGCTTCCAGGCGCAGGACCCCTTCGGCGTCTACGCGGAACGCTTCGGACCGCCGGAGGCGCGCGAATTCTCCCGGCAGCTGACCGGCGTCATCGACCGCTACGAACTGCATCTGCTCGACGTGATCCGCCCCCGGCCGCCTCATCCGGAGCCGGACGCGGCCGGTCCCGCCTCCGACAGCTACTGTTCGCGCGACACCGGCCTTCTGAGCATGCGCCGCTGCGTCGCCGATCCCGTCCATGACATCGCGGTGCTGGCCCGCTGCAGCCGTTACGGCACTCCGAGCCACCAGCACGCCGATCAGGGAAATTTCGCGGTGCTGGCGGCAGGCAAGGCGCTGATCGCCCCCTCCGGCTCCTTCGGCTATATCTTCGGCGAAACCCACCACCGGGACTGGACGCAGCAGACCGTCGGGCACAACTGCATCCTCGCCGACGGCAAGGGGCAGCCCAAAGACAGCGCGGAAGCGGTCGGCGCAATCCTCGATTTTCAGGACGACGGCCGCCTCTGCCGCGCGGAATTCGACCTCTCCGCCGCCTACCGCATGTTGACGAACTATACGCGGACGCTCGAATTCGACCGGGAGGCGCTGCTGCTGCACGTCACCGATGAGCTGGAGGCGCCCGGTGAAACCGTGATCGATTTCCGACTCCACAGCTACGCCAGGCCGGCGGCGGAAAAGGAGCTGGTGCGCCTGAGCCGTTTTCCCGCCTCGGCAGAGATCCGGCTCCGCTCGACCGCCGGAGCCGGAACATTCAGCTGGACCGACCGTTTCCGCCATCCCGGCGGCGGGCCGGAATATCCCCCGGGACGGCAGTTATGCGACCAGTACCACCTGAACTGGCGCTTCCCCGCCTGCCGCCGGTTGCGGATCGACGCCGAATTTCGGATATTCCTCGCGTGAAGCCGGGATTTCACTTGACAAACAGCGGAGTTGCCGCATATTAATTTAGAGAACTCTAACCGCTGTTTTTCATCAGGGGACACTATTCATGTATTGGAATTGGAAACAGAATTTCGCCCGGCCGGGCGTTTATCCCGGCAGCTTTCTGGTTTTCTGGAAAATGAACCGCCGCCACCGCCCCCTGCAGGAGTTTGCGATGCGCTTTTTCGAGTTGCCGGAAAAGGGGCGGGTGCTGGATGTCGGCTGCGGCGGCGGATCTTTCATCGCAATGATGCTGAAACGCGCGCCGGAGACTCAATTCTACGGGGTGGATTATTCCCCGGTTTCGGTGAAGAAATCACTGTCATTCAACCGCGGCGCGGTACGCGACGGACAGGTGAAGATCGTGCAGGGAAGCGTGTCGGCCCTGCCGTTTGAACCGGATTTCTTCGATCTGGTCACCGCTTCGGAGACGATCTACTTCTGGCCCGATCCGGCCAATGACGTGCGTGAAGTCGCACGGGTGCTGAAGCCGGGCGGCGTCTTCGCGGTCTGCTGCGACGCGGCGGACAAGGAGGCCGCGAAAAAGTACACCGACCGGATCAGGGGAATGACCGTCTACACGCCGGAAGAACTTTCCGGTTTCCTCGCCGGCGCGGGCCTGACCGGAATCGAATGCCACTCCGACCCGGTTACCGGCATGGTCTGCGTGACCGGGCGCAAACCGGCAGGTTCCGGCAGCGAAAGCTGAAATCCGCCCTCCCCGGAAAGAATGCACTTGACAACGGCGGCATCCGGGTATACCGTAAAGCACCGGAACAAACGAGGTATGCAATGCGTCAATGTATGGATGCGGAGAATCTGCACCGCAGAATGAAAAAAATCATCGGCCAGCTCAACGCCGTCGACAAGATGGTCGATCAGGATATTCCCTGCGAAGATTTGCTGATCCAGATCAACGCGGCCAAGAGCGCGCTGCACAAGCTCGGCCAGATCGTTCTGGAGGGACACCTCCGCCACTGCGTCAAAGACGGCATCGAACACGGCGACGCCGACAAGACCATCGCCTCATTCGCCAAGGCGATCGAACACTTCTCGCGGATGTCGTAAGCCGTTCTTTCCACGATACCCGGTCGCGCGGAAAAATTTTTCCGCGCATTTTTTTATTTCAGCTTGCATACCAATACCCCTATATGTATATTAAAATAAAGATGAATTTTCCGCAACACGCAAAGGAGGTTTCCCGGATATGTCAGGCACAACATTCACAAGAGTCATCAGGAATGAAAGATACCGCGCGATCCTGCTTCTGGTTCCGGCCGGACTATCGCTGGGGGCCAGTTTCTTCCACCTCGGCGGGTTGCCGTTCGATGCCGCGTGGATCGCCATCGTGCTGTGCGGGATTCCGATTCTCAAAGAGGCGGGCATCGGCCTGTTCACCCGGTTCGACATCCGGGCGGACGTACTGGTGTCGCTGGCGCTGATCGCTTCGGTGCTCACCGATGAAATTTTCGCCGCAGGCGAAGTGGCGTTCATCATGCGGATCGGCTCCTTTCTGGAGGAGACGACCGTCGCCAGGGCGCGCGCCGGCATCGAAAAGCTGGTGCGCCTGACTCCCCGCACCGCCCGGCGGCTCACCGGCGGCCGGGAGGAGACGGTTCCGGCCGAACAGATAAGGCCCGGCGACCTGCTGCGGGTGCTGCCCGGCGAAACGATTCCCGTCGACGGCGTGATCGTGCGGGGCGAAACCTCCGTGGATCAGTCCGTCGTCACCGGCGAATCGCTGCCGGCGGATAAGCAGCAAGGCGACGAGGTGTTCAGCGGCACGGTGAACCGGTTCGGCGCTTTTGAGATGCGCGCCTTGCGGGAAGATGCCGACAGTTCCATTCAGCGGATCGTCCGTCTCGTGCAGTCCGCGGATGCGGGCAAGGCCCGGATCGTCGGGCTCGCCGACCGGTGGGCGACATGGATCGTCGTGATCGCGCTGGTTTCGGCGGGGGGAGTATGGTGGCTCACCGGGGAAATCATCCGCGCGGTGACGATTCTGGTGGTGTTCTGCCCCTGCGCGCTGGTGCTGGCGACGCCGACCGCGATCATGGCGGCGATCGGCAACGCGACCCGGCGCGGCATCCTGATCCGGCAGGGCGATGCGCTTGAACGGCTCGCCGCGGTCAGGTGCGTCGTGTTCGACAAGACCGGCACGCTCACCTGCGGAACGCCCCGGGTGGCGGCGCTGCGCAACTTCCACGAAAGTCTCTCCGACGACGAACTGTTCCGGCTGGCGGCGGCCGCCGAACTGCGTTCCGAACACCCGCTGGGAAAAGCCGTCGTGGAGGGATTCCGGCAGAAACATCCCGATGCCGTCATCCCCTCCCCGGACGAGTTTGAAATGGTTCCGGGACGGGGCGTCGCCGCGCGGGCCGAAGGCCGCCGGCTGCTGGCGGGAAATGAAAAGCTGCTCCGCGAAGGCGGCGTCGAACTCTCCGGCTTCGAGGCGGAAGCAGCCCTTGCCGCCGCCGAAGGAGCCACGGTGATCCGGCTGGCCGTGGACGGCCGGTTCTGCGGCCTGATCGTTCTGGCCGACCTGATCCGGGAGAGCGCGCCCGGTTGCGTCGCCGCACTGCGAACCCTGCGGCTCCGCCCGGTCCTGCTGACCGGCGACAACCGCGACGCGGCGCGCCATATCGCAGGACAGGCCGGGATCGGCGAAGTCCACGCCGGGTGCCTGCCTGAGGACAAACTCGGCTGGATCGCCTGCCGCCTGCAGGACGGCGAACCGGTCTGCATGGTCGGGGACGGCGTCAACGACGCTCCGGCCCTGAAGACCGCCCATGTCGGTATCGCGATGGGAGGCATCGGCAGCGATATCGCCGTCGACGCCGCGGATATCGTGCTGGTCAACGACGATATCCGCCAGCTGCCGTTCCTGCTGCAGCTGGCGAAACGGACCATGAACACGATCCGGTGGAATCTGGCGCTGTCAATGGCATTGAATTTCGCATCGATCGTGCTGGCGGGCCTCGGCGTGCTGAATCCGGTCACCGGCGCGCTGGTGCACAATGCCGGATCGGTGCTGGTCATCGTGAACTCCGCGCTGCTGCTGAGCTGGAAAGGCCAAGCCTTCCGCTGACCGCATTGCAAAATACCATTTTCCCCGCCTCCGGGCTTGCAATCCGCAATATCCGGAGGTACGGCTTCCGTTCCGTCCGTCTTCCTTTCCTCCCCGATTCCGCCGGTTGGCATGTATTCTGCTTTACTTCCAGCCATCGCGGATGCGGCGTGAGCCGGAAACTCCGCCGCGGCATCCGCCAACCGACAGGAGGAATCATGACGGACCAAACCATTCAAACAGAAGAACTGGTCAGAGTCGAAGGCCTGACCAAGGTTTTCGGCCGCCACCATAAGAGAGCCGCCGAACTTTTCAGGGCAGGCAAAACCCGCGAGGAGGTCTACAAGGCGACCCAGTGCAGCATCGGCGTCCATAACGTCAGCTTCACGATCCGCCGCGGCGAACTTTTCGTGGTGATGGGACTCTCCGGCAGCGGCAAAAGCACGCTGATCCGCACCATCAACCGGCTGATCGAGCCGTCGGACGGAAAGATTTTCATCGACGGCACGGAGGTTACCGCACTCAACAAAAAACAGTTGCGTGAACTGCGCCGCCGCCGGATCGGAATGGTGTTCCAGCAGTTCGCGCTCTATCCGCACCTAACGGTGCTGGACAATGCGGCCTATGCGCTGAAAATCGCCGGAGTTCCGCGCGAAGCCCGGCGCGCCAGAGCGCGCGAAGTGCTCGCCCTCGTCGGGCTGGCCGATTACGCGGAACATTTTCCCGACCAGCTCTCCGGCGGGATGCGCCAGCGCGTCGGCATCGCCCGCGCCCTGGCCGCCGATCCGGAAATCATCATCATGGACGAGGCGCTTTCGGCGCTCGACCCGCTGATCCGGCGCGAAATGCAAAATGAGATCCGGGCGCTTCAGAAAAAGCTCGGCAAAACCGTGATCTTCATCACCCACGACCTCGACGAAGCGATCCGGCTCGCGGACCGCGTGCTGATCATGAAGGACGGCGAAATCGCCCAGCTCGGCACGATGGAGGAGATTCTGAGCCGCCCCGCCAACGCCTACGTCGAAAAATTCGTGAACGCCGCCGACAAGACCAAGGTAATCACCGCCGGTTCGATCATGAAACCCGTCTACGATTACCTGCGGCTCGGCGACGGCCCGCAGACCATGCTGCATAAAATCCGCGAAAGCGGCCTGTCGTCGCTGTTCGCCACCAACGACCAGGGCGTGATCTACGGCCTCGTCTGGGCGCGGAAGGTCCGCGAACACATGAACGAACCCAATGTGACCGCCCAATCCATGATGGATACGAACATCAAAACCGTCAACCGTTCCGCTCCGCTGAAAGAGGTGGTCATGCAGATGGGCGAATCGACCGCGCCGATCGCCGTCGTCGATGATGAACGCCGCTTCCTCGGCGTCATCACCAGCGGCGCACTGCTGGCCTGCCTCGCGTCGTACAACGGTACAACTGGAGAAATAAAATGATCAGGCTTCCGATCGGACAATATTTTGAACGCTTTCTGGACTGGGCGGTGGTGAACTGCGCGGATTTCACGCGCTGGTGCTCCGGCTGCATCGACTCTGTTGTGGACGGGCTTAAAAACATACTCTGCGCTCCGCCGGAGTGGGCGATGCTGCTGATCTTCTGCGCCGTGATCTTCGTGGTTTCCGGGCACCGCAAGCTGCTGACATCCGGTTCCGCCTGCGGCATGATGCTGGTGATCATGCTCGGCCTCTGGGAACCGGCGATGGAGACGATGGCGCTGGTGATCATCTGCACGGCGGCGGCAGTCGCAATCGGCCTGCCGCTGGCGGTGCTGATGACCTTCAGCGGCAGGCTGAAAAAGGTCGTACTGCCGCTGCTCGACATCATGCAGACGATGCCGGCGTATGTTTATCTGGTGCCGGCGATCGCGTTTTTTTCGATCAGCAACACGGCGGGAGTGTTTGCGACCGTGGTGTTCGCGCTGCCGCCGATCGTGCGCATGACCGTGCTCGGCATTGAAAACACGCCGAAGGATCTGCTGGAGTGTTCCGAAGCATTCGGGGCGACGCCGATGAACCGGCTGTTCGACCTTGAGCTGCCGACCGCGCTCACGTCGATCCGGGCGGGATTGAACCAGACGGTGATGCTGGCGCTGTCGATGGTGGTGATCGCGTCGCTGGTCGGCGCGCAGGGCGTCGGCAGCGTGGTATGGGGCGCAATCTGCAACGGGGAAAAAGGGACTGCGTTTGAAGGCGGGCTGGTGATCGTGGTGATCGCGATCATCCTCGACCGGACATTGCAGGCCGCGGGCGGCACAGCCGCCAAAAGGAGTTGAATCATGAAACCGGACAGACGCAAAATCACGGACCTGACCATTCTGGCGGCCGCCCTGGCCGCCCTGGTCTACTTCAACCTGAAAAGCGCGGGCGCCCCGGCGGATTCCGGCGGATTTCGCGTGATCACCTCCACCACTCCGGCGATGATCGAGGAGATGGCCTACGCGATCCGGAACAAGCGGTGCGCCGCGATCACCGCGTGGAGCCCGCACTGGATGAACGCCAAACTCCCGATCAAATACCTGAAGGACCCGGAAAAGGTGTTCGGCGAGGCGGAAAACGTCCACACGATCGTGCGCCGGGGCTTTGAAGCCGACTATCCCGAAGTCGCGAAATTCCTGCGGCAGTTCAAATGGAAACCGGCGGACCTCGACTCCCTTTCGCTGATGAGCTACGAGTACGGCGGCGATTTCGACAAGGCGGCCCGCGAATGGCTGAAAAGAAATCCGGAGCTGCAGGCAGCCTTTCTGAAAGGAGTGCGTCCGCAACCCGGCGCGAAACTGCGCATGGTCGATATCGGTTTCTACAACGAGATCGCGACCAACCGGATGCTGAAAATCCTGCTTGAGGAACATCTGGGATGCGAGGTGACCAATGTTTCGACCACGATTCCGATCGCGTTTGAGGCGCTGGCGAACGGCACGCAGGATGTGATGGTGACGGTATGGCTGCCGAACTACCACAAGAACGAGTTCGCAAGAATCCGCGACCGGGTCACGGACCTCGGCGTGAACCTGCCCGGCGCGACGATGGGAATCGCAGTGCCGGAATACGCCCCGGTCGAGTCGATCGCGGACCTGAAAGATCACCGCGACGAGTTCGGCGGAAAGATCATCGGCAACGACCCCGGTCAGGGCATCCTGCTGCTGGCCGAGAAAGCACTGGAGGTTTACGGCCTGAAATAGCCTTGCATTCCGCACTCCGCCCGCCGGAGACCATTGCGGATTGCAAGGAACAAAGGAGATAGTTTCGGAACCGCCGGGGCGGAACGGCAGTTGGCACACTTTCTGCTTTTATACGGCAATATTTTCCGCATCCGCGTTTCCGTGCGGATGAAACAGGCAATTGGAAGAAAGGAGCTTTGCAATATGGTGATCGGGTGTTTTATTCTCGGACTGCTGTATTTCGCCGGCATGTTCGCCCTGACCGAATTCTGTGATTCATTGAAGTGATAACCGGAGGTGATTTATGATTTACCTGGCTTCCGCCGCAACGGCGTTCTGCACGGTGTATCTGTGCTACGTTCTTTTGAAACCTGAAAAGTTTTAAGGTGAGATATGATTTACTCTTTTCTGCTTGCAATTGCCGTTCTCGGGCTGTCGATCCTGATTTCGCTGCCGCTCGGGAAATGGATGTTCAAGATGATGTGTCCGGTTCCCGATCTCATGGGCCCCGCGCATCGGAAAGTGGAAGGCTTCTTCCATAAAGTGATCGGGCGCGCCGCCGAAGCCGACCAGAACTGGAAACAGTACACGGTCAGCCTCCTGATCTTCAACACGATCATGTTCGTGGTCGTGACCGGCGTGCTGGCGTTCCAGCAGTTCCTGCCGCTGAACCCGGACGGGCAGAAGGCGATCGAGGGCAGCCTGATCTTCAACACCGTCACCTCGTTCGTGACCAACACCAATCTGCAGCACTACTCCGGCGAAAGCACGCTGTCGTACTTCTCGCAGCTTTTCGGCATCATGTGGCTGCAGTTCGTGTCGGCGGCGACCGGGCTGGCGGCGGTCACCGCCGCGTCGCGCTGGCTCGGCGGCTCCCGGGAGCGGAACAACTTCTATCTGGATATGTGCCGCGCCACGTTTCTGGTGATCCTGCCGGTCGCCGCGATCGGCGCGACGCTGCTGGTCCTGTGCGGGCTGCCGATGACCTTCGACGGCGCGGCGGTGGTCCATACGCTTGAGGGCGCGGTACAGACCATCGCCCGCGGCCCGGTGGCAGTCGAAGTGATCATCAAGCAGCTCGGCACCAACGGCGGCGGCTTCTTCGGGCCGAACTCGACCCATCCGCTCGAAAACGTCGGCTTTTACAGCAACATCATCGAGTGCATCAGCCTGGTGATCATCCCGATGGGCTGCGTGTGGATGTTCGGCATGATCACGAAGCACAGAAAGCACGCGCTGGTGATCTTCGCGGTAATGACGGTGCTCTGCCTCGTGAAGCTCGGCTGCGCGATCACCTTTGAAAGCGAACCGGCCGTCGCGCTGCACGACCTGCCGGTCGCCGAAGCCTCCAATCTCGAAGGCAAGGAGCTGCGTCTCGGCGCGGGCGCCAGCCCGCTGTGGGCGGTGTTCACGACCTGCACCAGCAACGGTTCGGTGAACTCGATGCACTGCAGCCTGAATCCGCTGACCGGACTGATCCCGCTGGTGGGCATGTGGTTCAACATCACTTTCGGCGGCATCGGCGTCGGCTTCCTCGGACTCTTCACCTATATCATCGTGGGCGTATTCATCTGCGGCATGATGGTCGGGCGCACGCCGGAATACCTCGGCAAGAAGGTCGAAACCCGCGAGATGAAGTACGCGCTCCCGGCGCTGCTGATGCACCCGCTGTGCATCCTCGGCGGCATGGCGATCTTCTGCCTGATCCCGGCGTGGGGACGCGACACCGTGCTGAATCCGGGCTTCCACGGCTTCACCGAGATGCTCTATGAATTCACCTCGTCGTCGGCCAACAACGGCTCCGGCTTCGAAGGTCTGGGCGACAACACCGTGCCGTGGAACATCGCCTGCGGGCTGGTGATGCTGATCGGGCGGTTCATCCCGATCATCTTCCAGCTGGCGATCTGCGGCTCGCTCTTCGCGAAAAAGGAGGTTCCAGAAACCGTCGGAACGCTCAAGACCGACACCGCGCTCTTCGGGGTCGTGATCGGCGGAACCGTGGTGTTCATCGGCGCGCTGCTCTTTCTGCCGGTGGCGGTCCTCGGGCCGATCGCCGAATACCTGACTACTCTTGTACATTAATTCTTCGGAGTCAAGACTATGAATACTGTTATGAATCGAAAGGAAAGCCGCCGGGCGACGCTCTTTGACAAAGGATTGGTCAAAACGGCGCTGCTCCGCTCGTTCGCGATGCTGAATCCCCGGACGATGGCGCGCAATCCGGTGATGTTCGTCACCGAAATCGGCGCGGCGCTGACCACGCTGGTCTGGATCATCGACATCTGCGGCGGCCACGCCAACATCCTCTATACGACCCTGGTGACGGCCGTGCTGTGGCTGACCGTCCTCTTTGCGAATTTCGCAGAGGCGCTCGCCGAAGCACGCGGCAAGGCGCAGGCCGACAGCCTGAAGAACACCCGCACCCAGACGACGGCCAACCGCCTGAGCGCTTCCGGAAAGCTCGAACCGGTCAACTCCAGTCTGCTCAAATCCGGCGATATCGTACTGGTCAGCGCCGGAGAAACCATTCCGGGCGACGGCGAAGTGATCGAAGGCGCAGCGAGCATCGACGAATCCGCAATCACCGGCGAATCCGCTCCGGTGGTACGCGAGGCCGGCGGCGACCGCTCCGGAGTGACCGGCGGCACCCGCGTACTCTCCGACCAGATCAAAGTGAAGATCACCGCCGGAGCCGGCGAATCCTTCCTCGACCGGATGATCGCGCTGGTCGAGGGCGCGGTCCGCCAGAAAACCCCGAACGAGCTGGCGCTGACCGTCACGCTGGCCGGACTGACGCTCGGATTCCTGCTGGTCACGGCCACGCTCTACCCGATGGCGAAGTATTTCGATGTGACCATTCCGCTGCCGACCTTGATTTCGCTGCTGGTCTGCCTGATCCCGACCACGATCGGCGCGCTGCTGGCCGCGATCGGCATCGCGGGCATGGACCGGGCGCTGGCGGCCAACGTGCTGGCCAAGAGCGGCAAGGCCGTGGAGCTGGCCGGCGACATCGACACGCTGCTGCTGGACAAGACCGGCACGATCACCGTCGGCGACCGCCTCGCCTCGGAGTTCCATCCGGTCAACGGCATCGCCTATGAGGAATTGATCGACGCGGCGGTGCGCGCTTCGTTCGGCGACCGCACTCCGGAGGGTCGTTCGATCATCGCGCTGGCGGAACGCGAACTCTACGGCAAAATTCCCCGCGACGACGGCGGCAAGGTGATCGAATTCACCGCCCAGACCCGCATGAGCGGTACGGATGCGCCGAATGGAACCCGTTACCGCAAAGGAGCTTCCGACGCGGTGATCCGGGCGGCGGAACAGGCGAAAGCGAAAATTCCGCCCGATGTCCGCGACATCGTCACCAAAGTCGCCGGAAAGGGCTGCACGCCGATCGTGGTCGCGGTGGACAACCGCATCTACGGCGTGGTCGCGCTCGCCGACATCCTCAAAACCGGCATCAAAGACCGCTTCAAACGCCTGCGGGCGATGGGGTTGCGCGTGGTGATGGTCACCGGTGACAACCCGTTGACCGCCAAGGCGATCGCCGAAGAGGCGGGCGTAGACGACTTCATCGCCGAAGCCAAACCGGAGGACAAGCTCGCCTACATCCGCCGCGAGCAGGCCAACGGGCGGCTGGTCGCGATGATGGGAGACGGCACCAACGACGCCCCGGCGCTGGCGCAGGCCGACATCGGCATCGCGATGAATTCCGGCACGCAGGCGGCGAAGGAGGCGGGCAACATGGTCGACCTCGACAGCGATCCGACCAAGCTGATCGAAGTGATCGAAATCGGCAAGCAGCTGCTGATGACCCGCGGCGCGCTGACCACCTTTTCGATTGCGAACGACATCGCGAAATACTTCGCGATCATCCCGGCGATCTTCCTGCTGGCGATCCCGGAACTGGCGGTGCTGAACATCATGCACCTCGCGACGCCGTCGAGCGCGATCCTGTCGGCGCTGATCTTCAACGCGGTCATCATCCCGTTGCTGATCCCGATCGCGCTCAAGGGCGTGAAGTACCGGCCGATGGGCGCGGATGCGCTTCTGGCCCGCAACCTCCTGATCTACGGCCTCGGCGGCGTGATCGCCCCTTTCATCGGCATCAAGCTGATCGACATGGTGCTCGCCGCAACCGGGCTTTTCTGATAAAAAGAAGGAAAAACGACTATGAATATGACGACCAATATTTCCGGAGCAATACGCACCGCCGTGCTGAGCATCCTGCTCTGCTGCGTGGTCTACACGCTGGTCATCTGGGCCATCGCGCAGCTCTTTGTGCCGAATACCGCCAACGGCTCCCTGGTTAAAAACGAGGCCGGCGAGTACGTCGGCAGCCGTCAGGTGGCGCAGGAGTTCACCCAGGACAAGTACTTCCACAGCCGCCCGTCGGCGGCGGACTACAACGGCGCCGGAGCGGTCGGCAGCAACCTGACCCCGACCTCGCCGAAGATCACCGAACGTGCGCGGGAAATCATCAAAAAGTACGGCGCCACCGCCGGAAACCCGATTCCCGCCGATCTGGTGACCGCCTCCGGCAGCGGGCTCGACCCGCATATCACACTGGCCGCCGCAAAGTTTCAGGCGCCCCGCGTCGCGAAGGCGCGCGGCATCAGCGAAGCCGAGCTTGAAAAAATCATCGCCTCCCAGGTGGAATACCCCGGCGGCGTGATGCGCAACGAGCCGATCGTGAACGTATTGATGCTGAACCTCGCACTCGACCGGAAACGGTGACGGCACTTGAAATAATCCGTTTTCATGGTATTGTAAACAGTACCGAACCGACGAAAGGAGAATAAAATGAAAACGGCATTGTCATTCGTCGCGGGAACCGTGACCGCCCTCGTGCTGACCGGTTGCTGCTGCTGACGCTCTTCGCGTCATTGCTCTCCATTGCGCTGTGCAATGGAGAGCTTTTTTCTGCCGGGGAACCGGATCAGATGTAGTCGGAAATATAGGCTTTCTCTTTCGGAATCAGGCGTTCCAGCAGATTCAGCGTCTCCGGATCGGTCTTGAGCCTCCCCAGCTTCTGCAGATAGGAGGGCGATTTGTAGCTGAGCAGCAGCGCGGTCAATATGCCGATATCCAGCTCGACCGGATGTGCCCCCTCGCCCGGCAGGACCTCGGCCGAACCGTTATCGGCCACCCGGACCGAAAACGGCCGGTTGTTCCACTCCAGAAACGGATCGCGCACCCGGAAGGTGAGCTCCTCGCCGCCCCGGCTGTTCTTGAACCGGTACTGTTCGAGGAACTGCACCACATCCACGATCCGGCCCATGATGTAGGGGCGGATCGTCTCGCGGATGTCGCTGTCCTCCAGCCAGAAGGCGATCGATTCGTTGGAGTAGTTGTTGCCCACCACCTCGTCGACCATCGATTCGTGGGCGCTGATGTATTTCCACAGCCCCTTCCACGCGCCGACGTCAAGATAGATCATCTCCTTGATGTGCATGATGTTATCCTTCAGGAGATACACCATGTAGCCGGTCGGGGTGTCAAGGTCGTCATAATAGATTGCGACGGTGGTGTCTTCCACATCCCAGCGCCAGTACTCCTCCCACGCCAGTTCGTTGCGCAGCAGGCAGCCGTGGGTCTGGGCGGCGAAGATGTTGTGCAGCCGCTTCAGGTCGGGATTGTTCTCCTCGACCCGGCGCACGTAGCCGCCGATGCGTATCTTGTGCGGCAGCTGGTTGTCCTTGATCCGGAAGGACATCTTGTCGGAGATGATCTCCCAGCCGCGGTGCCGGTAGAGCGGGATGGAAAACGGATACAGGATCGCCAGGCACTCGCCCATCTCCCGCATCTCCTCAAGGCTGCGCCGCATCAGCCCGGACATCAGGCCCAGCCCGGTATATTCCGGATAGGTCGCGACGCTGGTCACGAACCCGATCCGGTAGATATGATTGAAGATGTTCATTTTCAACGGATAGACCGCGAACTGCGACGCCAGGTGCCCCTGATCGAACCAGCCGATCACCCGCGCTTTTTCCAGCACCGGCATTTTCGACTGCCGGATGTCCTCATTTTCCCAGCCGTAATCCAGCAGTTGTTTTTCCGTGACCTGAAACGCATAGCGCAGCAGGTCGTTGTACTGCTCAAGATCGTGTTCCGCCGTCAGTTTCCTGATCTGCATCTCTTCCGCCATAACCGGCCTCCTCTCTTCATGAATGGTTCAACTCTCCTGACGGGTATTATATCACTCTCCCTCGGAAAAGTCAAGACGGCGGAAAATTCCCCCTCATTCTACCGGAGCAACCGGAGGCCCACGATCGAATTCCAGTCGTTTCGGGAGTTGCCGCGCCCGGTGAAACGGATCCGGCGCACCGGCTGTTCCGGGAAGGTCACATCCTCGAAGCCGCGCGCCCGGCCGGAGCTTTTCCCGTCGGACACCGTGTGCCACGTCCGCCCGTCCGGCGAAACCTCCAGCCTGAAATCCGCCCGGCGGATATCGCCGTTCATCCAGTGAATTCCGACCCCACGCAACTTGATGGGCCGGAAGAGGATCGCCTCCCATTGCACTCCTTTGCCCCGCGCCGCCCAGTAGCCGCGCTGCCGCTCCGGCGACAGCAGGTTCATCCGGTCCTCGCGCGACATCGGCGCCGTGGATTCGATCCGGAAGATTTCGCCGCCCGGCCGCCCCGCTTCGCCTTTCTCCAGCGACACGCACCGCGAAGCCAGGTCCGCAAAGCCGTCGCAGCGCAGGAAATCCGCCAGCGGCTCCCACGGCAGATACCATTCGCCGCCGATCACCCGCGCAGCGGCGGGGATATTCAACGTTACTCCATTCAATATCAAAGAGTTCACTCCTTCCGTCCACACGGATTCATCCTGATCGCGGCGCAGTTTCAGGGTACTGCCGGAGTATTCCGGCACCGTCCCGGTCCGCGCCGCCAGCTCCCGCACCGGGATCAGCAAGGTTCTCCGCTCCTCCACGACCGGCAGCTTCGAGACCGGAGAATTGTTCAGTGTCAACTGCCCTTCCGGTTCCCGGACCTCGGCTGCTTCCCACGCCGGGACCGCAAGTTCCAGACAGCCGTCAACCTGTTGCGGCTTCAACAGATAGCTCCCCTGCCCGCCGTCGAACGCCGCCGTGCCGTCTCCCTGTTTCACCGTGAAGTTGAATGAATCGCCTCCCGGCGTCGTGACATTCCAGAATCCCGGCTGCAGCGAAGTCAGCAACACCCGCGTTTTCCCCTCCGGGACCGCGAGTTGAAACTCCTCCTTGACCTCCCTGCCGTCAGCGGGAAGCATCACCGCCCAATCGGCCACGGTCACCAGCCGCACCCTGCCCTGTTCCGACAGTTCGCACGGCAGTGGCTCATTCCGGCCGTTCGCCAACTGGATCACGGTCAGGAAGTCGTCGCACAACCGCATCTCTTTCGGAGAGAACATGGTGCGGAATCCGTTCGCCTCCGGCTTCGCGGCATTCGGAGGCGGATACGATTTGCCGAATACCTGATCGGCACCGACGATTTCAACCGTGCGCCCGGTGGCGGCGGGCTTGAGCATCTGCACGTGCATCGTGCCGGTCCGCCCCGCCGTGGTGCGGCGGTGCAGCAGTCCGTCCGCGGTCAGCTCCGGCTTGCCCAGAGTGTTGATCTGCCAGTACTTCCGAAACTCCGGCTTCGCGGAAACCATGCGGTCGGCGACGATCAGCGCCGCCGGATGGCTGCGGTTTTCGAAATTCAGGAACACGAAGCTCCGCACATACGACCTGACTTTCGCGGAGTAGGCCGCCGCGAGGTCAACCGAAAAAGCACCGTACACCGGACGCATCCGCGACGGCCCGAAGCCGGAAAACAGCACCTCGCCCGCCCGGTTTTCAGCCCGGTGCAGCATCTCATCGAGATTGGCCGGGCTGTACAGCACAAACCGCTGGCCGCCGTCGTTGAATGCGCCGAACGGCACCTTTTCCGCCGGATCGACGCAGAGCATCACATTCTTGGAAACCGACCGCTTGTTCACGTTATAGTCGTACGGCACCCCGTAGAACACGTACTGTCCGAGGTCGGCGGCCTGTATGCCCCGGTAGTAGAGCTGAAACGCGCCGCCCGCCGCGTGCTGGTGGCCGCCGAAGTGGAGGCCGCCGCCGCGCATCTCGGCCACCACGTCGCCGGAGAGCGGCCCGGCGTTCCAGCCGGTCCGGACCGTCAGCGAACCGAGCCATCTGCCGGTATCCCGCGCCAGCGGCAGTCCGGCGGCCGAAGGTTCGGCTTTCAGCGCCGGGTCGTTCAGCAGCAAAAACAGCACCGGATCATTCCGCCAGCCTCCCTGCCGCCAGAACTCCCCTTTCATCACCGGGTCGGCCGCATAGGTATAGTCCAGCAGCGCCATCTCGGGAAAACTCCAGTATGCGCCGCCGAGGATGCCGTCGCCGTCGCGCAGCAGTTCGCCGTCGGGCAGCCGCGCCTGAATCCAGAAGCGCCCGACCGACTTGATGTTGGGCGCGAACTGCTCTTTGCCGCTCATCCGCCGCAGCAGCCACGCCGCATGCAGCTCCCAGCCGAAACGGTAGGAGCCGTAGCCGACGCCCTGGTTGTGGCGCGGCGACTCGTACTCCACCTTGCGCATCGGAATCAGCTCCTCGAAAAGCCGGTAGGCGCAGTAGCGGTACGGCTCGTCGTCCTCGCCATAAAACGCGATCCCCATCGCCAGCAGGTCGCGGTTCAGCTGCGCCTCGTTGCCGTGGCCGTTCGTCACCGGCTGCCGGAAGGGAGGCCAGCCGATCTCCATGCCGTCGGCAAACTCCAGCAGCTTTTCCCGGAAGAACTTGCGTTCGGCCGGGGTCAGCAGCTCGTAACACCAGTCGTAGACCAGCGACGACAAATAGATCGTTTCGCCCAGCTCGCGCGCCACATCGAGCATATTGCCGAAACTCACATGCGCCAGATAGGAGCCGGCCAGCTCCGCCGCCTCCCGCCCCCGTTCGCGGCCGCCGCCCATCAGGAACACGAACGCCTTGTTCGCCGCCGCCTTCAGCACCGCCGGCTCCGGCGTGACTTCGCGGCCCGGATCGGCCTTGAACGCGACCGGTTTCGCCGCCTCGCGCCGGATGAACTCCCACGCGGCGCAGTTTTCCGGCGCGGTCAGGTTCGCCCGCACCTGCGGCAGCGACTCCGGCGTGACCCACAACCTCGGATGCGCCTTGCCCGGAACAACCTGCGGCCGGTATTGCGCCGCTTTCGCCGGGGCGGCGGCAGGCCGATAGCGGACCGCTTCCAGATAGCCGATCCGCAGCCCGGCGGGAAGCCGGAGAGTGAAACGCTGCTTCTTCCCGGTCAGTCCGAATCTGCCGAGCTCGTTGCGCCATGCCGGAACCTGAATCCACGGCGAATAGGCGACCCGCCGGGTCGGCACGCCGCCGTCAATGGCCAGCTCCACCATCAGCGAATCGTACTTGGTCCGCCCCTTGCGCATCAATTCCGCGCCGTGCTCGTCGGTGCCGGAACACAGAAACAGCTGATAGCGGCCCGGCTCCGGCGCGGCGAATTCAAACGTGACTTCGCCGGAGTTGCCGCCCGCTTCGGCCGCAACCGCCTTGCCGCCCGGGAAACGGCTGTCGTCAATAAGTTGCGCATTCGCGCCCATTCGTCCGCCCGCCGCCGGCAGCCGCACCGTCGCGGGGGTGCGGATTTCGACCGGCTCCGGGAACGGTTCCGCCGAGCGTTCCAGCCGGTAATTGCGCGCCAGCAGTGCGCCGGTCGGAGCCCGGTGCGAATAGAGGTACACCTCCATGCCGGCGGTTTTCTCCGGCACCCGTCCGGTCAGGGTCACCTGCCGCCACTCCGTGTCGGAGGCGTGAATCCGCTGCTGTACCCACGCTCCGCCCGGCAGGAAGGAGAACTGCAGAAAAAACGGCGCGCCGTTCCTATCCTCAACTCCCTGCGGCCGTTTGACTTCAATCGATGCTTGATAATATTCGCCCGGCCTGACCTGATAGCGTTTCACGATGCCGATTTCGCCGTCGTCGCGGTCGTCGACCAGTTTCAGGACCCGGCGGCCGCCGTCGGTTGCGAAGGAGCGGCTGCCGCCGAGCTTCTCCCGGCCCGGATAAGCGGCAAACCCCGGCGGCACCGCCGCGGCGTTTCCGGCGGAAAATTCGTTCCGGTCAATCACTTCCGCCGCCGCAAGCACGCCGCACAGTAACGCCGCCGTCAGAATGAACAATCGCATGGCTCCTCCTCTCCTACCGCCGGGGCAGATAGAATTCGACCGCCTCCGCGTCGGCGGCATTGTAGCCGGGCAGATACCCCCTGCGGTAGCCGACATGCCCGTCCGCGTACAGGATGTTCAGGCCGTTGTTGTGGACGGCCGGCAGTTTGGTCGCCTCGGTAATATAGTAATAGTTGACCTTGGTGCCCAGATAGTCCTTGTTCAGCGACCAGTAGCCGTCGCAGGCCAGAAACAGCTTGGTCGGATTCTTGATCCGGTTGAACTTGCCGGTTTCCGGCGAGAAGTAGCCGGCCACCACCTGTCCGGGATCGGCGCTGCCCGCACTGCCGGAAATGTTGATTCCGTAACTGCCGAAAATCCGTCCCGTGCTCGGCCAGTTGTATTCGGCGTACTTCTCGACCGTCATCGACGGACACTGGAAAATCTTCGGATACACGTTGATCCGCCCCGATTCGCTCCCCTGCACGAACAGGTCCGCCTGCCCCATATACGGGGCGATCAGGTGATACCACGACCAGATTCAGGACCACTTCTCCCCGTAGGCCCCATAAGGAATGCAGTCGCGGTTGTCACCGCCGTACTGCGACATCCCCAGCCCGATCTGCTTCAGGACGCCGGTACATCCGATCGCCCGGGCGCTTTCGCGCGCCTTGTTCAACGCCGGCAGCAGCATCGCAGCGAGAATCGCGATTATCGCAATCACGACGAGCAGCTCGATAAGGGTGAAATTGCACTTTTTCATGACCGGTTACCTTTCCATTAACTTGTTTGCAATACAGGGAACACCCGAAACCTTTTCCGCTTCCGCCTCGCGCTTCGTCCTTCCGGCCCGGACCATCACACCGCCGCAGAGCAGCATGAACGCCGCCAGTACCAGCGGACAGACCACGCCGAACCGGTCCCGCGCCGCCAGCGCCAGCAGCGCGACCAGCGCGCCGATCACCAGCGAGAAAATGCCGAGCAGCTTCAACTGCTTCAGGTCGTTGGCCTTGCCGACCTCCTTTTCAAAATCCACCGGACGGTTCATCGTCGCAAAAAACTCCTCGACCTGCCGGTCGTATTCGGGCGCGTTTCCGCCCGCCCACAGCATCGAACCGAGAAACCCGGCGGTGCCGGCCAGCCATACACCGACGATCTGCCACTGGAAGGGCCAGCGCACCCCGAAAAGTTCCGGGCTGAAAAACGCGATGCCCGAGACCAGGAAACCGCAGCCGATCGAACTCATCGCCGCCCAGCGCGGACAGCGGCGGATCATCATCCCCCACAGCAGCGGCACCGCCATCGGCGTCCCCAGCAGCGCGGTCACCGTCAACATCAGGTCGAACAAGCTCAGCTCCTTTTTCAGCGAAAAGAGCAGCGCCGCGCCGATGCACAGGAAACCGAAGAAGAAGCTGAAGAGCTTTCCCATCCGCAGCAGCGACTCCTCCGAACGCTCCCGCAGCCGGAACAGCGCCTTCGCCACCGGGTAGACATTCATCACGAAAACCGACGAGCAGCCGTTGATGCCCACGTCCAGCGAACTGATGCTCGCCGCGAACATCGCGACCGCCATCAGCCCGATCATGCCGGGCGGCAGCAGATTCATGCAGGCGACCGCGAACGCCGACTCCTGCGGATTGCTCAACTGGGTCATCGCCGTCACCTGGTCCGCGTAGAAGAGCCGCCCGACCATCGGCGGCAGGAACCAGATGATGCACCCGGCCAGCATCAGGACCATCGACAGCAGCGCGGCCTTTTTCGCCTCTTTGCCGTCCTTCACCGAAAAGTAGCGCCCGGCCGCGCCGAGGTTGTTCGCGGTCAGCGTGCAGTTGAGCAGCATCGCCCCCGCCCAGAACCAGGTGTACGCGCCGTTGAACCGCTCCGGGGAGTTGATGATCGAGTAATCCGAGTTCAGTCCCTGCTGCTCAATCAGTTCAAACAGTCCGGAGAATCCCCCGGTTTTGATCAGGCACAGCCCGCCGACCAGCAGCGTCAGCCCCATCATGATCAGGCACTGCACGAAGTCGGTCGCCATGATCGCCCAGCGTCCGCCGATCACCGAGTAGAAGATCACCACCGCCCCGACGGTCACGATCAGCAACTGCATGTTGAGCCGGAACACCGACGAGATGAAGATCGCCAGCGAATAGAGCAGCATCGCGCTGCCGATGATGCCGGAAGGAAAGCTGATCCATGCGTAGAACTGTTCGGTCATCCGTCCGAAGCGGTCGCGCAGCACCTCCGGCCCCGCCGTGCGGCGCAGCTGCCGGAACCGGGCCGCGAAATAGAGATAATTCACCAGATAGCCGAGCGCGTTGCCGACGTAGATCACCAGAATGCTCCAGCCCGCCTCGTAGACCGCCCCGGCGGCGCCGGTGAAGGTATAGGCGCTGATGCCCGCCACGAAACTGCTGACGCCGACCAGCCACCAGGTGCCTCGCGCACCGCCCTTGAAGTAGTCGCCGACGTTGGCGTTGAAGGTGCGGAACACCAGCCCGATCGAGATCAGCACCGCGAAGTAGACGCCGATCACCACGTATTCCAGAGTGTCCATCACCGCGTCCTTTCCGCCGTTTTCAGCGTCCCGTTCAGGAAGATCCGCCGCGCCGGGGTCCCGGGCTGTTCGATCCGGCGGACCGCCTCCTCCATCACCAGCGCCCCCGCGTCCTGCCAGTCCAGCGCGATGGTGTCCACCGGTTCGTAGCCGGGCAGGATCAGGGATTTGCCGTCCACGCTCAGGATGCGGCGCTCGAAGCCGAGTTCGCCGCCGGTCTCCCGGTGGAACGCCCACGCCAGCACGTGAAAGATCGTGCCGCTGGTCACGTAGTAGCCGCAGGAGTCGTCCCGGAGCGGTTCGCGTTCGTAGCAGTCCACGTCGGTGGAGTCGAATTCGACCACTTCGGAAGTGCCGAATTCCGCCCACCGCTCCCGGAACACATTCGCGCGCATCCGGAAGACCGGCAGTTCGTGCGACAGAATCTTCACATGGCGCATCCCGTGCTCGCGGAAGTAGTCAGCCGCAGTCTCCGCCGCGTTGAACGGATCGAGCGACAGCACCGAAAACGCCCCGCCGTAGGAGTTGCACATCTCCATTCCGACGCCGGGGCAGCAACGCGGCACCTGCCTGAGCAAACCGTCGTAGCAGCCGAGCATGATCACCGCGTTACACTGCCACGCCGACCGGTGGCGCTCGATGAAATCCGGCGCCCCGGCCTCCTCGTAAGTGGAGAAAAAGAGCCGCAGCGGCCACTTGCGCCGCGCCGCCTCCAGCTGCACGCCCCGCAGCGCGTGGGCGCAGTAGCTGTCGCGCAGGTCGTCGCTGATGATGAAGACCGCGACCGAACGCTCGCCGTTCTCCGGCACGCTCCGCTTTTCCACCACGTAGGTGCCGGAGCCGTGGCGCATCTCCAGCAGCCCCTTTTCGCACAGGTATTCGATGCCGCGCCGCACCGTGCTCGGCGACACTCCGAAGCGGTTCCCCAGCTCGCGCAGCGGCATCAGCCGTTCGCCCGGCCTGAATACGCCGCCCGCGATCATCGTCTCCAGGTAGTCGGTCATCTCCTGATATAAAGAGGGGGAAGTTTTCATGGCAGCCATCCAATTGATTCAAAGTGTTTCTTATTTCTGAATAATATTATACCAGAAAAAATCACTTTGTCAATACCCAAACAAAATATTTTTCAAATCTTTTTCAAACTCTCCCTTGATTTTATCCTTCAAGCGGTTATCTTGATAAAAGAAAACAAATGGTTGGTTTTAAATAACGGTTTCACAAGAAACGGCAAGGAGAAACGGCAATGCGGTATTCGGATGCGATCCGGTCGGAACAGGAACTTGAAGAACTGCTTTCCACCCCCTCCCCCGCCCTGATCGAAATGATGAAACGCCTCGACGGCGACCTGATGATTCTCGGCATCGCCGGGAAGATGGGCCTGACGATGGGACGGCGCGCGGCGCGGGCGATCGAACTCGCGGGCGTGAAGAAGAAGGTGGTCGGCGTCTCCCGCTTCAGCAAGCCCGCCGACCGCGAAAAACTCGAAGCGTGGGGCATCGAAACCATCCCGTGCGACCTGCTCGACCGCGAACAAGTCCGCAAGCTGCCGCGGGTTGCGAACGTGGTTTTCATGGCGGGGCGCAAGTTCGGCACCGACGGCTCCGAGGAGCTGACCTGGGCGATGAACACCCTCGTGCCGGGCAATGTGGTCGAGCACTTCAAAGCCTCCCGGATCGTCGCGTTTTCCACCGGCTGCGTCTACCCGCTGGTCGGTCCTGAAACCGGCGGCTGCACCGAGGCGGTACTCCCCGCCCCGGTCGGAGAGTATTCGCAATCCTGCCTCGGCCGGGAGCGGATCTTCCAGCACGGCGCGAAGGCGTTCGGCACCAAAGTGTTGCTGTTCCGGCTGAACTACGCGATAGACCTGCGCTACGGCGTGCTGCACGACATCGCGCGACAGGTCTGGAACAATGAGCCGGTCACCGACAGCGTCGGCCATTTCAACGTGATCTGGCAGGGCGACGCGAACGACGCCGCGCTGCGCAGCCTCGAACTCGCCGCCTCCCCCGCCGCCGTGCTGAACGTGACCGGCCCCGAAACCGCCTCGCTGCGTTCCATCGCGGAGCAGCTCGGCAAACTCATGGGCCGGGAGGTCCGCTACACGCACGACGGGCTCGGCTCCGGGAGCTGCTATCTGAACAACGCCGCGAAGATGGCCGACCTTTTCGGCTACCCGTCGGTGCCGCTGGCCCGGATGATCCGGTGGCAGGCGGAGTGGTTCAAAAACGGCGGCTCCTCGCTCGGCAAACCGACCCATTTTGAAGTCAACAACGGCAAATTCTGAGGTATTCCCATGACGAAACAGATCCGCGACATCGATTCCGCCGTGCTCGCCGAAGTGCGGCGCGGCACCGTGATCCCGGCCCAGCCGCTCGCGCTCGACTCCGAACGCCGCTTCTCGCCGCGCCACCAGCGCGCGCTGTGCCGCTACTACATCGACGCCGGAGCCGGCGGCATTGCGGTCGGCGTCCACTCCACCCAGTTTGAAATCCGCAAGCCGGAGATCGGCCTCTTCGAGCCGGTGCTCCGTGAAACCGCCGGGTTCATCGACGAGTGGTGCGCCCGCGCCGGCCGCAGAATCCTGAAGGTCGCCGGCATCTGCGGCCGCACCGAACAGGCGCTTTGCGAAGCGAATTTCGCGATCGGCTGCGGCTACGACGCCGGGCTGGTCAGCCTGAGCGCCTTCGCCGACGGCACCGTCGATGAGATGCTCGAACACTGCCGCGCCGTCGCCAAGGTATTGCCGGTCATCGGCTTCTACCTTCAGCCCGGCGTCGGCGGCCGCACGCTGCCCTACGAATTCTGGCGGGAGTTCGCCGAAATCGACAACGTGCTTGCGATCAAGATGGCTCCGTTCAACCGCTACCAGACCTTCGACGTGGTGCGGGCGGTCGCCGAATCGGGGCGCGACATCACCCTCTACACCGGCAACGACGACAACATCATCGTCGATCTGCTGACCGAATACCGCATCCGGACCGCATCCGGCGAAAAGCGCATGCGGATCAAAGGCGGGCTGCTCGGCCACTGGTGCTGCTGGACGCGCCGCGCCGTGGAGCTGCTGCGGGAAATCCATCAACTGACCGGCTCCGGCTGCGGTTCAGTTCCGGCCGAACTGCTGAGCCGCAACGCCGCCGTCACCGACTGCAACGCCGCGTTTTTCGACCCGGCCCACGGTTTCGCGGGCTGCATTCCCGGCATTCACGAAGTGCTGCGCCGGCAGGGGCTTCTGCCCGGCATTCTCTGCCTGAACCCGGCGGAGACGCTCTCACCGGGGCAGGCACAGGAGATCAGCCGGGTGCACGACTCCTACCCGTCGCTGCACGACGACGACTTCGTCGCCGCCAACCTTGAAAAGTGGCTGGCCGACTGATATATTGAACTTGCGCCCCGCTCCCGGACCGCATCGGGGGAAGAGGCGGTTGAACAACCGGGCCATTCGCAAATTTACAACAGGATACGACATCATGCAGCAGCGAGCCGTCAAAACCCGGCAGCAGATTCTGGAGAGCGCCGTCCGCGTCTTTGCGGAAAAGGGCTTCTCCGGCGCCACCGTCGACGAAATCGCCGAAGCCGCCGCAGTCAACAAGCAGCGGATCTACGCTTATTTCGGTTCCAAGCAGGGGCTTTTCGAGGCCGCGCTGCTGGCCTGCTTCAGCGAAGTCGAGCTTTTTTCACGCAAGATGCTCAAGGAGATCGCCGACTCCCCGCAGCGCATGACCGAACTTCTGCTCGGCGGTTTCTTCGCCGCCCACCGGCGCAATCCCCGCTTCTGGCGGCTGCTCTCGTGGGCCAACCTCGAAGGAGTCAGCGACCTTTCGCCGCTCGACCGCGCCCGCAGCGGGGACAACGCCGAAATCCGGCGGCTTTTCGATGCCGCCGTCGCCGCCGGGCAGATCCGGCCGGTTGATTTCCACACCTATCTCTTTACGCTGCTGGCGGTTTCGTACTTCTACTTCTCCAACCGCAAAACGCTGATCCACACCCTCGGCGGCGAACTTTTCTCCGACGGCGACGGCGGACGGCTCTGCGAACAGCTCGGAAACGTATTCCAGCCATGAACTGCATCAGCACCAGCGTATTCGACATCTACAAGGTCGGCCCCGGCCCCTCCAGTTCGCACACCATCGGCCCGATGCGCGCGGCGAATGACTTTCTAAAGCGCCTCCCCGGCAGGCTTCCGGCGGAGGCTTCCGGGCGGATCGAGGCGGAACTTTTCGGCTCGCTCGCGCTGACGGGGCGCGGGCACGGCACCGACCGCGCCGTCGCCGCCGGACTGCTCGGCGAACGGCCGGAAAACTGCGACATCGACCGGCTCGCGGCACTGCTGCGCGATCCCGGTCAGGAGTATTACGTGCCGGCGGAATGCGGCGACATCCGCTTTTCGGCGGCTTCCATCCGGTTCATCCCGGACCGGTCGGAATTTCCGTTCAGCAACACGCTGCGTTTCCGGCTGCTGAGTCAGGACGGCGCCGAGCTGTTCCGTGAAGTTTACTACTCCGTCGGCGGCGGCTTCATCCGCCGCGCGGGAGAGGAACAGCCTCCGGCGCCGGACGTGCCGTACCGCTACCGGGATTTCCACTCCTTCCGGCGGCTGATGGAGAAATACCGCCTCACACCGGTCGAACTTCTGACCGCCAATGAATCCGCCCTGACCGGCAAAACGGGACAGGAGATCCGGCGGGAGCTGCGCGGCATCCTCGACCGCATGGGCGACGCCGTCCGGCGCGGCCTCGAAACCACCGGCCTGCTTCCCGGCCCGATCCGGCTGGAGCGCCGCGCCCGCACCGTCCTCGAAGCGGCCCGCCGCCGCAGCCGCCCCGGCGAACAATCGTTGCTGCAGCTGGACGCTTTCAGCCTCGCCGCTGCCGAGGAGAACGCGGCGGGACATCTGGTCGTAACCGCCCCGACCTCCGGCTCCGCCGGATTGCTGCCGGGGGTGATCGAATACCTGCGCCGCAGCCGCCGGATCGGGGAAGAAACGCTGTGCGACGGCTTGCTGGTCGCCGCGCTGGTCGCCTTCGTCGCCCGCCACAATGCGAGCATTTCGGGAGCCGAAGTCGGCTGCCAGGGGGAGATCGGCGTCGCCTCCGCAATGGCGGCCGCATTGCTGGCGACGGTGAACGGAGAGGATTTCGACCGGATCGAATGCGCCGCCGAAATCGCACTCGAACATCACCTCGGCCTGAGCTGTGATCCGGTGGACGGCTACGTGCAGATTCCCTGCATCGAGCGCAACGCGGTCGGAGCGGTTACCGCATGGAACGCATGGCTGCTCGCTTCAGCGGGCGACCCCGCCAAGCAGAAGGTGGGCTTCGACGAGGCGCTGGCGGCGATGTACCAGACCGGACGAAGCATGAACCCGGATTTCAAGGAGACCTCCCGGGGAGGACTGGCAGTCTGTACGCTCTGCTGCTGACCAGCGGCAAGGTGCCGCTGCCGGGTACGCGCTCCACGCCCTTCGGGGTCGCGCAGCAGCTGGCACATGCGACGCGAAAGTCAGTCTCCATAACCGTTTTTCCTGCACAGGTAAGCGCGGTAAGCGCCGCGAACGAATGTGAGGGAATTACTTGCCACTGGCAAGTAACGAGGAACGGTAGTGACGAAGCCGAACGTAG